>Ga0209825_1000016_pt1 | contig 192219 bp, 166 predicted proteins | sample EN8Hudsemesocosm_FD_184631 | JGI IMG/M metagenome (GOLD analysis project Ga0209825, IMG submission 184631) | Methane-oxidizing microbial communities from mesocosms in the Hudson Canyon - EN8B Hudson Canyon (SPAdes) (version 2) | ecosystem: Environmental > Aquatic > Marine > Cold seeps | place... | reverse complement strand
AGTGGGGACCCTTGTCCATAAGTCTTATAGGCAAGAACCCCCTGTTAATGGTAGTGTTTAGCTAAGGATTACCAAGGAGTGGGATAAGGGAATAATGACGGCTACCTTTCAATATGTAGATGGTGTCTGTGGGTCTGGGAAAACCTATACGGCTATTGGCAAGATGGCGTTCCTAGTCAAGTCTGGCAGCTCTGCTATCTATGTTACAAATACGAAGGCTCTTCTAAAGCAAACAGAGACACAGCTAGAGGCTTTGAAGGTAGCCACGGTTCTGACTATTGCTGATTGCCCTGCTGACCCAAATTACCAGAGTATTATTCAGAAGATCACATCCACACTCAGTGAATCACGGACATATCCCTGTGTTTTCCTATGTACCACGGAGTCTTTGATTCGATCTGCTTCACAGCTAGAGCAACACGCCAAGCTCCCACTTTACATCGACGAAGGGTTCAGGATTTCTGACGCAGGAGAAATTAACTGCAATACCGAGCAGGAAGCTCAAGGCATAGCGTTCAAGATAAGGCAATCAGATATAAAGCCTTCAGGTTATGTTGACCACAACGACTATAAGCTTCCAGTAGATCAAACAAAGCTTCTGCAATACTTGTCGAATCCATTGACGACAGTTCAAGTTACAGTAGCGAAATCAAAGTTCCAATGGATCTCATCATTAGATGTAAGAGCTTTTTCCAGCAAGTTTTCAAGTGTCACTCTGCTTGCAGCCTGTCACGAGGATACTCTCCAGTATCACGCGATTAAGTCCAGCGGCTGCTCACAAGTGAAGCTAGACTGGGGACTCAAGACAAGTCATTACACGAGTGGTTCAGTAGAAGTACTGTGGGTGCTTGAAGATGCTGAATGGCGAACAACAAAAGTTAAAGCTAATCGTGGCAAGTCCGAAGAGGGGTATGATGAAATAGAGCGTTTGGTAATTCACTTTGAATGGAGGTGCCTCCAAGCCGACAAAGACCTTGGTGATGCTGTTGTTGTAACACCTGAGTTTACCAACGTTAAGCAAGTAGCTGGAATGGGAGAGCATTTGCCTGTTCAGGCTCATGGAATGAACAACTATACGCACCTGCATAACCATATTGACCTCCACACCCAGATGCCTATGCCTTTTCTTTCGAATTTCTACAAAGATCAATACGGGATGAGCGAAGAGGAGATACGAAGATCTTGTTATCACTATGATCGTTACCAAGCAGCTTTAAGGGTTTCTCTTCGAATCAGTGACGATAAGTCGCACGTATTTTGTTTTGGTGATAAACCAACAGCTCAGTATTTTGTCTCTAAACTTGACCCAAGAGTGAATGTATCAACGGATATGTTATGGAACAAGTTATCTTGGGACACTAGTGGTAGGGCCACATACAGTAATAGAGTTAGCGAAAATACAACCGAGCAAAAGAATAGGTCTGCTGATAGGAAAAGACTGCGCAAGGCGAATCCTTCACTGGCCACTGAGGTCGAGGATCGGCTCCTCAATTATTTCAGAGATCAAAGGCGAACATGGATAGCTAATGGTATTAGCTCAAACATCACAATTAAGATTATTAGAGAACAAATTAGAACTGAGCTTGAAGAGACTCCATAAAAATTAATATGTAAGATATTTGATACAATTTTATTGGGGCTCAATTGAAACCAAGAGGATATAGTCATGAGAAAAACACTACTAATTTTTCTATTGTTAACCGCTGCCGCCGCGAGTGCCGCCTCGCCTTTTTGTGATGGCTTCGCCCAAGGCTTTAAAAGCATTAAGGGCAATATGGCAATGGTCCCTATGTGTCCGCTGGAGCCACTTACGCCGCTCGGAAAAACACCATTCCAGATGGGCATCCTGGCAGGTATTCGAGCCGCTCAGCGCTAATTTATTAACTAAGGAAAAAAACCATGAAAAGAATGCTAGTTGGAATCACCCTGACAGCAATTGTATCGTCGTCTTTTGCTCTCGGCAAAAAAAAAGAAACCGATATGGACTGGATTTGTATGAGTGATGACGACGCCAGGAGTGTTTATGTCAAATATCCGCTGCGGGGCGCTGCCCAGGTTCAAATAGGAGCGAAAAATCTTACACTCGCTACAGCCGACGTTGGCGAAACAGATGACGGCCGGGACAGAGTTCGCTTCGATTTTAACGGCGTAAAGGAGGCATTTGTTATCATTACAGGGGGCAGAAAAGAGTCCGCTTGGACCAATGCATACCGTGCGGGCTATTATGATTTTTCAGATAATGGCGGCGCGGTTAAGGATGCAGTTCAATTCATCTGTTTCAGCGCAATAGAAAAATGATGTTTACTCAGGAAAAGGAGAAAATGACGGATAAATCAGATGATTTTGATTTTAACAAAATGTTTAAAGGTTTAGCGGTTGCGGGCACGGCTTTATTAATACTGCACGGCATACGTGAGGGGGCAGTGGCGGAACTATTCCCACCACTAGCTTATGGTAGCTGTGTGGAGAGTATTGCGCCGCGGTTGTTGAAAGAGATGAACCAAAAGGGAGAAACTTTTACGAGCATTAAAGTCATCGATATTGTTAGCGTTGATAAAAACGTTAATGTGAAGTTTGCATCGGTCTTAACCAAACTTGGTTTCATCATGGATAGCGGTCAGATCATTGTCCAGGACATGCCGCTGCAATGTTATTACGATGCGGCTGACATTCCGCAATAAAAAAGATTCGTCTAATGCACGGCAGCTTACTCAGATTAACTAGTCGCCCAGAGTGTTTAACTTTGAAATCCATGTCAACTTATAAATAAGTGAGCAAGCTATAGAGACAATAGAAAACGGGCAGTCGCTTTCGGGGTAAATCACAGGAGCACAGAATATCTTTTTCCTGCCTTACAAGATCAATGTCGAATTCAGGCAGTTCCCAATAGTCACCTGGGTCATTTTCCTGCTTTGCATATTCATGTATTGGCAACAAGTAAAATCAGAGAATCGCTACGATACAGCGATCGAGACCTTCTGCTTAAAAGGGCTAAATCAAGAAACAGTTGCTATCCTGGAATCAATGCATACAAAAGGTACGTATAGTTCATGTGGATACTTTTTCTACGACGTACGAAAATCCGAACAACCAGATGTAAAACTATTGGAAACCGCTAGAAGTAGTGAGCGCATAAACAAAACCATAAGTTGGGAGGATGAAGACAAGAGGATCTATCTAGAATTGCAGAACGCTTACAATGCCTTTGAAAAAAGTGTCCCAATGAACGTAACTTACGAGCGTTCGTTTGACCCCAAGAACTCCAGAATTTTGAGTATGATTTCGTCATCATTCAGTCACGGTGACTTATCACACCTAGCCTTTAATCTGTTGTTTTTCTATGTTTTCTCAGCTTCAATTGAGTTGATTCTAGGATTATTACTGTTTCCAGCAGTCATTCTCAGCATGTGTGTTACAACCCATATCGCATACAGCTCTAGTATCTTTGGATATCACGGCGATCTACCCACCCTCGGATTATCCGGTGTTGTCATGGGGATGATGGCAATGTTAGCCATATTGATTCCAAAGGCACAGGTAAGGGTGTTCTGCTTGTTCATCGTATTCGTTAAGGTGATATCTGTCCCTGCTGTAATCATAGTTCTAATGTATGTGGTAGGCGACGTGATTGCCTTGCAGAGTATGGATAATAGCAGTGGAGTAAACTATGTTAGCCATGTCGTGGGGGCGGCTACTGGAGCTGCTTACGCGCTAGCAATACTGGCTATTAAGCCGCGTTTCATACAGGTGTTAGCCGACAGGATGAATGCTAGTGCTCAATTGACGTTCAGTCATAAGCAGAGGTCATTTGATAGTCTGAAATGATTTATATATTAATGGAGAGGTCGAATGAAGAGTGTTACCGAATTATGGGATTTTTACAATATTATGAAGGGCTCCAATCAATGGTCGGAAGCTGAGAGTAGCTCTCACAGAGAGGCATTCTACCATGGCGTCTTCTTGGTGATGCAGGATATTGCTCACTCAATTCCCGAGGACCAAAGTTCTGAATCTACACTGCTCGGCATTTCACAAATGCTGGTAGAAAAGACTGAAGATGTTGCAACTTGCCTTGGTAATCCTTAGCTAAACACTACCATTAACAGGGGGTTCTTGCCTATAAGACTTATGGACAAGGGTCCCCACTTAATTCAATTTTCTCTTTCTAGCAGGGAAAATACCTTGGAAATTGAAGGGCCTCTACTTAGCAGAACCAATAAGATGGAGCAGAGATGACCTAGGGAAACTAATGATCCTTTCTGCTAAACAGGAAGTAAGGTGCTGGGGAAATCAAAGACCCTTCAGCTTTGAGCAGATAGCTACAAGGCATTCCTGTTATTAGTGAGACCCTATGAAACCTAAGCCCTTTTACCTGCTAAACAGGAAGTAAGGGCTCCCGACTATTACCATAGGCTCCTACTTGTGCACGAAGAAACCTGCCAATGTGCGTTAAGCACCCTAACGCTACCCCGGGGTACCCCGGTGTCCATATGCCCCACCCGCTGAATAGGCTCAACTAGGGGCCATAGGAAGCCCTGGGAAGCCGAAGGTTGACCAAAAGGTAGACCAGTTGATAGTCTGAGGGCTCATTCACGAACCCTGTGCATCAGGTTTCATGGGACTCACAGGGAGACGGATAGAATCCTCTTCTGGGCACCATATTAAAAAAAGGCCGTCACTTTGTGACGGCCTTTTTTGTTGTCGCCTACGCATCAGAAGAATAAATACCCTCTGCGTGACGACTCCAAGCGCTTGACCCGGTACTAATACCGGAACATTTCATAGAGCACTTCTACACGACGCTCAAGTTAAGCCATATCAAAAATCAGCTCACCACCAAACGCAGACATAGTCGTACCAACGATTTCAATATCAATAGAAGGCCCCTGCCCGAGATTATCAGACAGCCCCCAATCGCCATTGGCATCCGATGTAATCGTTAAAATTGACAACATCCCCGTGTTTTCATCCCAACTGTAAGTGCCCGTTTCAGACCCTGTGTAGCCTGATGGGTTGTCTGAATCCGATATCAATGTTGGGCCGTCTGTAACACTGGAACCACCGGTTTCCCAATGAGAGTAGGTGCCGTCAGCATTGAACGAAAAGATAATGTTATCGTCTGGGTCAGACGCATTCGCCAAGTGCCAATTACCCACAATCGCCTGCACTTCAGTATCTGACTGAGCCGCCACAAACGGCATACCATTCAAGCTAAGAGTGTCACCGTCCACATGAACGGTTATCACTTCAGACCCCGAGTCCGACGCGCCCCAATCACCATTGGTGTCAGATGTCACGGTCAAAAAACTAACTACCCCGGTAGTTGCATCCCAAGAATAAGTTCCGGTTTCAGTTCCTGGAAACCCTGATGGGTCAACATCTTCAATGATCTGGGTCTCCCAATGGGTGTAAGTTCCATCTTCATTAAAGGTAAAGGTAATAGCAGTCCCGGGCTCCGCATCAACCAAATTCCAAACACCCACTATTGCGGGGACCTCTGGCTCTGGTTCTGGCTCTTCAGTCACGTAGTTGCTCAAAGCCGTACTCAGGCTTTCAGCCGTTGCAGTAATCAAAGCCATGGTATCTGACAGCAAAGTCAGGCCAGACGCATTGTAATCGTCATCTGTAGCAAAGCTGTTGGTCACTTGAACCGAGAAGTCGACCTTATTATCAATAATAAGAAGGTCGTCACCTGACGCGCCTTCGACAATAGTCAGTAGGGCCTCACCAGGCGTTAGCTCACCACTGTCGATACGACCAGCCCAATAATCTCGCCCGCCGTCATCTGGAGTACGCCCGAAGGACTGGTCATAAACCAAGACAATTAAATCTGCAGTTGATACACCCTCATACAAAGCAGACGCTTCAGGCGAATTGGCAAAAGAGTTTATCAGTGTGTTTAAACTTTCACCTCCATCCAAGCGATTGGCCCAGTATTCGACACCACCGGGATCTCCCGGCCTGTTGTAATACGCGATGTATGAGCGTTGCACTTGTAATACTGATGCTGTTGTTGCCATTTAAAGACCCCTTTTCTTCGATATAAAATAAATTTAAAACAGTTTTCTGTCGTACCACATATAGATATTGATCTACGACAGAAGTAGTAAAACCAACACGCTAAACAATAATCCTACCACACCCACTTTACAGTTCTACCCTAACATTTGCATTTAGTGTTAGTCCGCGCACGAATCCGACCCGCGCAATATGCGAAGGAGAAGTTGGAGAAATAAACGTGGCATTAGCCGGCATTAATTGCAATCGGAATTTTCAAGAGAGGAAGCCGGTTTGCGTGCATCTTGCACGCAAACCGGCCTAAATGAGAGTTATAACCCGACCAACAACCTCACTATTGCTGTGCGAATAAATACACCTCAATCACCCTAGGGCTTTCGAGGTTCTTCGAGCAATGACTTAAGAACCCCAAGTGTCATAATTATTATCACCACACTCAGAGGCAGTGCCGCCGCAAGGTTCGCGGTTTGCAGCGCGCTTAGGCCACCTGCCACCAGTAATGTTGCCGCAACAAAACCAATCATTACCCCCCAAAAAACACAAAACGTTTTTGGCGGCTCCTGATTGCCCAGCGAGAGAATTGTGGTTAATACCAGCGTGCCAGAATCTGAACTGGTGATGAACCACCCCATTAACAGCATAACCATCATGGCGGAAACGATCCAAGCTAAAGAACCATCGCCAAAAACACCATCGGAACTCGCAAACAGTGCGGCAGGTAAGTTCCAATCATTGACCAAATCGATAATTCCAGCCGTACCCACACCGCCACTGGCATTCAATTCTTGATATAAGGCAGAGCCTCCAAAAATTCCCAACCAAAGGAAAATGATCAAGGTTGGCACCAACATCACACCAATAACAAATTCACGCAGGGTTCGACCGCGGGAAATACGAGCGATAAATAAGCCCACAAAGGGCGCCCATGCCAACCACCACCCCCAGTAAAAAACGGTCCAATTGTTCTGCCAACGAGCCGGCGCGTCCTCTTTCGGAAACCAAAGCCCCATCTGTATAAAGTTCGCCGCATAATCCGCCAAAGATGCGGACATTACATTCACCAACCAAGTCGTGGGACCCACAAACAAGAATAAGGCAACCACTAGAACGGAAATGATTATGTTCCATTGAGAAATGATCTTGATGCCGCGATTAACACCCGACAGCGCAGATAATATTGAAATTATAGAGATCAGCAAAATAAGTGTCAGCTGAGTACTTAAGCCAGGGTCAATGCCAACAAGCCTCTCTAAGCCCACAGACATTTGGCTCACCCCCAAGCCGAGCGAGGTGGCAATACCAAACACACAGCCCAACACGCCAAAGAGATCTACAGCATGGCCGATAGGGCCGTAGATACGATCACCTATAAATGGGTACAAAGCCGAGCGCAAAGCCAGTGGCAATTTTTTTCGATAGGCAAAATAGGCCAGCGACAGACCAACAATGACATACACCGCCCAGCCGTGCAGCCCCCAATGGAAAAAAGTCACTCGCAGCGCATCCACGGCTCGGTCGTGGCCAATGGCCGTGGCACCAGCGGCATCGGCAAAGGGGTTGTTGGGATAGCCGAAGCTTGCGCTATTGTCTAAGTAGAATATGGGCTCGGCGACCCCAAAAAACAAAATACCGATACCGATACCTGCGGAGAACAGCATCGAAAACCAAGAAAAATTACTGAATTCAGGACGACTGTCGTCATCACCTAAACGCAAGCGGCCATAAGGGCTGACCACTATAAAACCGCACACCGCCATCAGAAAAATGATGGTAAGCATGTAATACCAACCAAAGGTTAATTCAATCCAAAGCCTTGCAGCACCAAACACCAATCCGGCCAATTCCGTGTTCAAGGCCGTAAAAAGAACAAAGCCCAACACCAGAACAGCCGCTGCTATTGTCATGCCTTTGTGCATGCCTTTAAAAAGCCCATGGGGCGCAAGAAGATCTATGTCATTTGCGGTGGTCTTTACTGGCTTATTAGCCATGGCCTGTGAGCTAGACGGCATGTACTGCTTCTCCCGGTTTTATTATTATGAACTGCAGGGGATCTTAACGCTTAACGCCCTTTTCTTCGCGGTATTCTTTAAACATCTGCATAAGCTAGGGGCCGACTCCAATTGAGGCCTACCCAAGGCTTTTGATCAATCTACAGAGATAAAAAGCGCGCCGCTTGTCATAAAGCGACGTCTTTTTGACTAAGCCCGTAGATTGATGGCGCCTTAGAACGACAAAGCGTTTGATCAATATCGACAGAAAACTTGCCCATTATTAACTTCTGCGACTCTTTACTCAGCGAATGCCTTATAATCGCGCCCAGAATTGCTCACATCTATGCCCTAAGCAGGTCACACATAAATCATCAAGGACACATCAATGTCAAAAAGTTTTGAAGCCCAAGGCTCAATACACTCTATCGGCGACACCACTGAATACGGGAACAATGGCTTTACCAAGCGTGAATTCGTCATCATGCTGAGCGGTGAAGGCGAAAACAGCGCTTACCCGAACTATGTGGCACTGGAGTTGATTAAAGATAAATGCGCCTTAATGGACGCCTACAATATCGGCGACGAAGTACAGGTTCATTTCAATCTTTCTGGGCGACTCTGGACACCTGCAGGCAAACCTGAGAAATGCTTCACAAGCCTGCAAGCTTGGCGAATTGAGACCTTGGGTGCCGGGAACAATGAGCAGGTGCCACCTGGCTATGATAGTACCCCCTACCCACCCAGTGGCGACGATGGGTACGACGACATACCGTTTTAAGTTAAGCCACTTTTAGCTCAGCGCTAAACCCCGAGACACTGAAGGCCATCTGCAAGCTGCAAGCTGCAATGGCCTCTGGTACGCTATCGCCTAAGCTCAAGATTCAATAAACGATGATCTCTACTCACGGGAATAACGGCATCCATTCGGTCTGGCAAGTCTGTTAGCATGAAACGCGTTAAGCGCTCATAGTGCATTAAAAAATATTTCAGTTCCGCCTCGCCCAATAAACCTTGCTTAGCTTCCTGGCGTCGACCCAAATTTTTCACCTGAGCCAATAGCTTTTGTTCCTGCAATAAGCGCCAGCCAAAAACACAATCAAAGTCTGGTGCTTTTAGCATGACGTTAAAATCGATTTTATTGAACAATACGGGATAGTGCGATTCCAGCTGAGCATTCACATAGTTCCGCCATACGCCACTGAGGTCATCATTCAACTCCAGTGTATTAACAGGCTCTAACAGTGCCTCTTCATTCTGAGCTCTAGCCGCCACACACCAGCCCTCTAGAATCACCACCTCAGCCCGCCCTTGAAATGGGCGCCAGTTCGACAGGGGCAATACATCGTCTATAGATTTATCAAAACCGGGCAACAAGGTGCGGCTTGCGTCACTCGCATTTATCAGGCTGTCGATGGTTTCAAGCCCCAGAGAAAGCTGATGAGTGCCGGGGACTCCGCGTGTTTTCAATAGAGGGTGAACCTCAAGCGCCAGCTTTTCACGGTCAGACTTCGAGAGATATATATCGTCTAGGGACACAAGGGCTGTTGGCAAACCATGAAGCAGCTCTAAGGACAGCTTTAAAAATTCACTGACTGTAGATTTACCACTGCCCTGGGAGCCGTTTAGGCCGACAACAATAGGCCGACCCATCGCTTGATGGCAATTTGAAATTTCTGCGGCGAGAGCACACACCACGCCCTCGACTGCCTGACGGTAACTTGCAGGAAGTGCCAAGCGAGTTATCGCCGCCTGAACAGATTGAGTGAATTTTTCCTTCATGGTGAATTTCAGCCTACACTAAATTTTCCAAGCGGCCTGTACGCCAACAAGCCAAACCACGCTGACTTTAGATATCAATAACCCGGCCAGGGTTGAGAATATTTTTGGGATCCATAGTTTTCTTCAAGGTTCTCATCAAGTGGAGTTCTTGCTCAGTTCTACTGTGAGCCAGCCAGGGCTTTTTTTCAACACCAATGCCATGCTCGGCAGATACCGAGCCCTGATAGGGCTCCAATGCACCATAAACAATGCGGTTAACATCCGCATGCGAAGAGTACTCATCTGCAGGCCGAATAAACAAATGAAGGTTACCATCGGCAATGTGCCCAAATACATAGCAAGTAGACTCCGACCAAGACTCTTCTAGCCTTTGCTTTAAGTCGCCGACATAGGCGCTCATATTCTTGATGGGCAAGCTCACGTCATAAAGATAGATAGCTTGCCCCGCCAATAACAGTTCAAAATTTTCACGGATGCTCCAAACTTCCTCACGCTCTGATCCTGACTTTGTAATCACGGCATCTACAATAACTTCGCTTTCCAAGGCCTGCTCTAGCACACTTTGGAACATTTCACTGTCGCGAGTTTGGCAAGCGCCCTCCAACTCAACAATCACGTAGAACGGATAATTTCTGGCCATAGGCGCTCGGTGCGCCCCATCCACCGTGAGGTCGTCATAATATTCACCCCACATCACTTCATAAGCACTCAATGTGCCCGAAAATTCTCGCTGAGCCATCTTCAATAGTGTGAGTACTTTTTCAAAATTTTCCAAGGCTACCAAGGCAGTATTTCGGCTGGGCATTTTCGGGTACGTTCGCAATACCGCCCGACTGACAATACCCAGAGTACCTTCCGAGCCGATAAACAACTGCTTTAGATCATATCCTGCATTGTTTTTTAGCATATAGTTCATAGAAGAGAGCACAGTACCATCAGCCAACACCACCTCTAAACCCAGAACCAGATTACGCATCATGCCGTAACGCAGTACATTTATGCCGCCGGCGTTGGTCGATACGTTGCCGCCGATAGTACAGCTGCCTCGGGCGCCTAAATCCAATGGGAATAGCAATTGTTTTTCTGCCAGCGCCTCTTGCAGGCACTGAAGCGTAACACCCGCCTGCACCGTAACCGTGCCGCCCAACTCGTCGACCTCTTCAATTTCAGTCATTTTTTCTAATGACACAATGACCTCAGAAGGCAAGGACACAGCACCTTCAACACAACCGGTTAAACCACCCTGGGTTACAAGCGCTTGATTAAAGCCGTGACAAATTTCCAGGGTTTTACTCAAGTCCTCGGTAGACCTTGGGCACACCATAAGGAGAGACTCGGTTGGAGAGGCATCCCAATAGCTTGTGGCACGCTCACGCAGACTTTGCCCACTTATAACAAGCTCGTCTCCCAACGCTTTACCTAGGGCGTTTTTAATCTTATCCATAAGGGCTCTCGAAATAGATTTGCTATGCGAAAAAACGACTCTCGCGACGTAAAGACGGGCACAAATACCGCATAAGTTACTGATATGTTATGCCATAGGTGCAGGCAAGGCACGCGCGAGATACCCGTCGCTGTTATTTGGGCAAAAAAAAACCACTCAAATGAGTGGTTTTCTGTGATCACAGGCGAAAATTTAAAAGCTTATTTAGCCTTAGCTTTTCTTCTCACAGCACCTAGGCCTGCAAGGCCTAAGGTTAACAAGGTTAGCGACCCAGGTATTGGCGTAGCAGTAACTGATACGTCGTCTAAGAAATTACCATAAGTCCATTTATCTTGTGCAACGGATGAAAACTTCAAGGTGGCGAAATCACCATCGGCAACAAAGCTACCCGAATAAGTGCTCCAGGCGCCAACGATATGATCGGTTAAAGTAAAACCGAGGCCATCAACGTCAACACGAAATGCTTCGTTACTGTCTGTCGCACTACCTAGTCTTGCGCCATAAGCAAAAAATAAGTCGTAGGTTTGACCCTTCGTTGTAGCAAAGGTTTGAGAGATCGACCAAGGGCCGGCATTTTGACTTTGGCCATGAGCATTTAGCTCAGCATGATAATCCCCTTCGTAGGACTCAATCCCCAAAGTCCCCCACAATTCTATGTTGCTGCCATCCCAACCGGGCACTTCTGAAGAGCTATAGTATTTCCAGCCACCGCCACCGCCAATCGCAGTACCAGTAGGATCTTCGAAGCCGCCATTAATAATCAAATTGGCACTAAACGACACAGCGCTGAACGCAGTCAGCATTGCGCCTAAAATTATTTTCTTTACAGTTCCCTTGCTCATCACATCTCACTCAATGGGTAAATACGGTAATATCGTTTTCGCTTATCTTAGCATAATTTGTGCCAATACATACAATCCATTGATTATAAAGAAATTTCTTTAAAGTTCATTAAGTAAGGTAAAGCACGACATGTAAAAAATATCGACGCTATCTGCGTCTCAGCTACCGGCCCATATGCATACTCATTCTGTGAAAACGCGCACGGCCTATAAATTCTCGAAACTCTTGGGACCTAGGGCCCGATGAACAACGCCCGAATATAAGCTCCAGACTAGCGCGCAGCATGAACTATGATAAGGTATCTCTACGTCGATTGGGCATTCACCCCAACCGCGACAATGGCGCCTTGGAGGAAGACCATTCAAGAATGAAACATTTATTTCTATGTTTATTGCTGAACGGAATTTTCACGCCTGCAACGTTCAGCAATGAAGTCGTGAAGTTTGCGATTGGTGAATACCCTCCTTACACCTCGTCCCGCCACTCCAATGCCCGAATCCTTGAAGTTTTAGTTAGAGCCGCCTTTAAGCAACAGGGCATAGATGTTGAATACGGCTATTACCCTTGGAAGAGAAGCTATGCGCTGGCCAAGAATGGCGACGTTGACGGAACCTTTCCCTGGCTCAAAAATTCGGGCCGACTGCAAGATTTCTATATCGGCGATCAGGAAATCTATCAAGACCAGGGGGTCTACTGGCACTTGCGATCCACGCCTTTTGATTGGAGCACGGATGAAGACCTCCGGAAATATAAATTTGGCGTTACCGTGGGGTATACCCGAACCCAAGAGTTCTACAATACATTGGGCATTAAAGCCGAATCAGAGGTGACAGAGGAATCCAATTTTAAAAAACTACTGGCCGGCAGGATAGATGTTTATCGCACATCAAAAGTTGTAGGCACTTACCTCGTAGACAGCTTATTTTCAGCCAAATCCAGAAATCGCTTTGTATTCCACCCAAAGGTAAGTGATAGCAGTTTATTTTTTATTATTTTTTCAAAAAAAACAGATCGAGGAAAACGTTTAGAAAGGGAGTTTTCTATAGGCTTAGCAAAACTGAAAGCATCAGGGAGGTACCAGAAAATCATTCAAGGCTTAGATTACTACCGTGAAAAAGTTGCGCCAATAGAACGCCCTGACAAGAAATAGAAGCAAAGTCCAGAACGCGAATAAATGTTAAGTGAAGCCGTAAATTTTAAACCCCGGGAATTAATTTGTACCCATTGTCACTAACAAGTGATACGGGCTTGATCTATTTGGAAAATGACTGAATTTCATCCCTAGTTAAATAACGCCATTGCCCAAGCCCAACATCAAGAGAAACACCGCCAATGGCTTCGCGATGAAGCGAGACCACGCGATTACCCACAGCGGCCATCATTCTCTTGATCTGATGAAACTTGCCCTCAGTAATGGTCAATAGCACCTCTTTTGACCCAATAATTTTCAGCGAAGCTGGTTGGGTCAACTGCTCTTCGCCCTGTAACTTTAGGCCATTTTTAAACTTAGCCTCGACGCCATCTGCAATCTCGTAAGATAGTTCTACACGATAAATTTTCTGGCACTCTTTAGATGGGACTGTGATATTAAACGACCAACGTCCATCGTCAGTGATTAAAATCAGGCCGGTTGTGTCAGCATCCAAACGACCCACAACATGCAGCTCAGAGGCATTTTTAATATCCAAATAGTTAAATACAGATGGGTAGAATTCGTCTACATTTGAACAGATGGTGTTCGCCGGTTTATGCATTAGAATGTACCGAAATTCGCGGGCCTTTAGCCTAAGCCCATCCAGCACCACTGTATTACTTTCATGAACTTGGACGGCTTCATTTGTTACGGTATCGCCATTAACGCAAACGTCGCCGACATTAATTTTCTGAGTAGCCTCCGCTCTCGTGAATTCCGTACTTTTACAAACAAACCTATCAAGACGCATTTTGGACAACAATAAAAATAGAAGAGAATATCATTTTTCCCTCTCTGGCTGACATCTTTAAAAAACCAATGGGAAATGAAAGCGGCAAACAACACCTATGGATAAATCCAGGCGCTGCCAACGCTGGAGCTAACTGGCCTTGCTAGTTTAGCGTTGCCACACCTCTTATAGTTGGCCGAACGATAGACATCGCCTTTCGCATACTCTCATGTCTAATGTTTTGAATATTGAACCCAGCATCTCTTATATGCTGCTCTGTCTCTCTGTTAAGGTGGCAGTTTCCGGCTATTTTACGCCAAAACACATTCAGTCGATTCTGCCACTTTCTTCGACTACTCCCAGCTTCAGCCGCAACGTGCTCAAGAAAAACAAAGCTTCCACCAGGCTTCAACACCCTTTTTATTTCTCTCAATGAAGCTTGAACATCTGTAACTGAACAGCACACCAATGAGACAAAAACGACATCAAAAAAGTCGTCTTTACTTTCAATGGACTCTCCTGGGCTAGATAACACCACGACGTTAGACAATTTTTGCCGGCTAACCTTTTCTTCTAGCTGCCCCCTCATATTCGCGTCTGGCTCCGAAAGAAAGATTTCAAGCTCAGAGCTCTTGGGATACAAGGCCAAGCTAGCGCCTGTACCGGCGCCAATTTCTAAAACCTTACCGTTAACGTCTTTCAGAAGCTCTCGCCTCCAATCGATAAGACAAGCCTCTTCTGTCGACTTCATAAGCTTGTCGTAGAACAATGCACCTAAAAATGACATGACTTCCTCCTTAAAACCAATGGTACGTTAATAAACTCACAACTAAGGCGCGGCATCCGAGCGTGATACGACAGGCATCCATCCTAGGCTCCCTGATCTTAAATAGCTCTGACAAAAAATCAATAACTAAGGTGCTCTTACTTAACTTGCGGAATACAGGACAATTCTCCACAGCAAACACTGCTCATTTTTCACCCAACTATTGTTGAATAGAGGCGCTGTAGAGCCCCCGTTTTGCACTCTCGCAGAAAATACCCCGTATGCGGTATGGCTCACAAACTGCTTAGCGTGATACCTTCTGTCTACCTTTCAATCAATTGTATAGGCAGGAAATACTGTGACTTTGAAATTTCGATATCTGATCCTTGCGTTTCTCTTCTCACCCTTCAACACCCAAGCCGCGACTCAAGATTCTATTAATTCCGTGCAACAAATGTATGTTGCTTACTACGGCCGCCCTGGCGACCCTGGCGGAATAAATTTTTGGGCCGAAAAGTTCGATAGCTCGACCAATCTGGACGCTGTTCTCGATAGCTTCGGTAATTCGCAAGAATATAGCGATAACTTCGGTTCATTGGACAATGAAACACTTGTCAACGGCCTCTTTCAACAAATGTACAATCGTGATGCTGACCCAGAAGGCTTGAGCTTTTATGTCGGCCGCCTGGAAAGCGGAGCGGCAACGCTAGCATCCATTGCCAAACAAATTGCTGATGGATCTCAGGAGTCAGACCAAGATTCACTCAACAACAAAATTAGTGTGGCTAATTCCTTCACCGAGCAACTTGAAGCCAATGATCTAAGCTACAGCAACGCTGATATTGCTAACGCTCAAGCTATTTTAGTCAGCGTTAGTAATTTAGCTGAATCTGTGACTTCAGCCCTCGATCTTGTTACCGAGTGGGTGCCAACTACCATTGCAAGTACATTTGGCACTAGCCAATGGGGCGACGGATCAACGTACAACTAAGAAACACATTCGAATAAAAATACGCATACCATCAATTATAATTTAGGGATGACTACTATGTTTAAAAATATTTTGCTCGCCGTCAGCATACTTTCTGTTAGTTCAAGCGCGCTATCTGAAACGACAATACCCAATGCATTCAGTTTCGGGGACGTTATTGTCGCCGCAAGTATGAACGAAAACTTTGAAGCCGTAAGCACAGGCGTCAATGCTAACGAGACCGCACTTGCAGCATTGATGGCAAGGGTAGATGCACTGGAACTAAATTCTGGCAGCGTTTCACTCGAAGGAAGCTATCGAGTAACAGGCTTAGAATTTATGTTAGATAGCTGTGGGGGAGCGCCACAAATTAACCATGCAACAATTACTGGTACCGCCACCTCCAACGGCAGCGTCGTGTCATTTACAAATAGTACTGATCGATTTGTACTGCGCAACGGCCATCTAGACAATAATACCAGTGAATTATCGGTCGAAGTATTAAACGATGTCTTTGAACTGGCAATTGATTCTTCTGGAGCGTTTACAAACCCTGCCATTACCGGTGGAATGAGCGAAGACGGCAGCACATTTATGCTAACGTCAAATTCAGAGGAAAATGAAGATTGTCAATCTTACTCCGTCACGCAGATGATTGGTGTTCGACTGCCTCAATAGGATCAACTAGCGGCTCTTTATTCGGGCCATTCCTCAAAGTATAGGAATGGCCCGGACCTGAGAGTTACATGTCCCAGGAAACCCCCAGTTTAATAAGTTCCTGGTGGTAATTGTAAGTATCAATAGACGAATCATTATCCATATAACTGTATTCAGCACTAAGCGACCAAGCTTCTGACACCTGCCAATTCACGGCAAGATTTGTCTTAGTGCGTTCATCCTCTCGCAAAATTCCTACGCCGAAATATTGATTGTCTTTTTGATAATCACTGTCTCGATATTCAAGCCCCCAAACAAATCGCCAATCAGACAAGTGGTAAGTTAATGCTGAACCCACACTATGCCGCACTGGCGAAAAGCTACGAAAGCTTAATATGTTGCTAGAATCTTCGCGATTATCCCGACTGTATTGGTAGTGTAGATCCCATGTCACACCATCACCAAAACGTTGCAGTACATTAAATTTCAAGAGCTGATTTGTACCCACAAAAGGTTCATATTCACGACTTAAACTGTCAACTTCTCGCTGACGAACTTTTACACCCCAGTAGTTTCCGCCGCCAAACCCTTGGACGACTCCGGCCTCTGCGGCAATATTTTGAAGATAACCTTCCCCCTCTAATTCACTAGCATCAATATCAAGCCCCAGATAAAAATAGCCTTCAGCCCATTGAGTGTATTTACGAACCCCTAACTTGGCGTAGTCTGCATTGTAATCTTTAGTTTCATGATAATTGGACTTATACAACAAACCGCTGACGGTCCAGCGGTTTGTTGTATATCGATTGCTCTGCCAAGTAAAATACGCGCGAGACTCTATCAGGCTATCACTAATTCCCGTATTTTTTTCCAATGATGGTGTTAGCAGATTATCGTAACGACCGAATTCCGTTTTTACTCCTGCCGACCAGCCACTCTGTGATTGCCCCTGATAAACGGCTTTATCTGGCAAGAGCGATAATTGGCGAGACGACAGCTGAGCGATATCTGGATCTGAAGAAGAGCGACTTAATGTCTTAAAATATTCTCTAGCGAGGTCATATTTCCCTAATTTCTTTTCAGTGATCGCCAAGTTATAACTTACTAAGTCTTCTGTCGGGTCGAGTTGATTGAGCTCATAAAATGTTTTCTGAGCCAAACTCCACTGCTCAAGCTTAAAATAGCAAATCGCTAAATTATAGCGAACCTCGGCACTATCATCGCTTTCACTAAGCAACAAAAATAAGTCCGCTGCAGCTTGATATCGGCCCTTTGAAAAAGCCACACCCGCCTGCTCAAATAAGCCCTTGGACTGAGCCAGTGAAGGGGAACTAAATCCTAAAAGAAAAATAAACGTAAAAATAATAGTAAGGCGGTTCACTCAGAGAATTCCTTTCTTAATAGAGATTATAAACAGCAGCGTCATTTAGGCCCTTCGCCTGTTGCCAGAGAATCGTCTGGAATAAGTACCATAATAGGACTAGATTCGTTGAGCTCTAATAGGTCTAGGTTTTCGACATTTACTGTGTCTGGAGTCACTTTAACTCTCTTTAGATCTTTGGCTATTTTAAGCTGCAGTAAAAGTTTATTGGGGCCCGAAATTTTTTTCCCTTTAAACTCACCTTTGGGCAGCAGCTTAATTTTCACCTCATCCATATTCACTTCTTCGCTGTCGGTCTCAGCCAGCACCTGAGACGTTAGCACCAGGCAGCCGATCGTTAGGCATTGCTTCAGGAATATTCTGCAAATGCTAGTAGAAGCCTTCCTATTTACTGTCATGTCTATCACCAAATCACAAGGAAAATTCTGTTTGCAGCTCTCTGCCACTCAGCTGAGTGGACAAAGACACCGGCAGCGCAAAGCTACGGTTGGTTTCGCCATAACGAATGCTCGCAGTAATAACCTGAGGGGTTTTGGGAAGTTTGCCAAAGGTATACCTCACGGGTAACTCCAGTATATTTTCACCTTTTTGCAAATTCACCGGCCACTCGATTTTCTCCATAGCTTCGAGACCTCTCCAGCGCAGGTCGGCTGGAAACTCGAGAATCAAATTGGCTTGATTCATATCTCGCGGCACATCAATGACTAGCGATATGTTTTGTTCATGCACACCACGATTCAACTCCGCTACGGGCACTCTTGGCTCTGGCGCGCTATTCAGGGACAAGAGCATCACTATCGCAATACATAGAAAACTTGCGCTGGCAAAACCCAAGCTAAAACCATTCCGCCACCAGGGTGTGACACCCTGGGTTTTGGTGTGTGACTTGCGTTCAATCTCAGCATTCAAATGACTCAGAATACGCTGGGCCCCACCCACACCTAGCTCTGGTTCTTCTAGTGTTTCAAGCGAATTCAAATAACGTTTTGAATTCGCAATGCTTTGCTGGCACGCCGCGCACTGTTTGGCATGGTGTAAGATCAAATTTTCTGGCGCCAGTTCAAAATCGCTCCGTTGCGCAGTACTTAAAAAGTCTTCTACGGTTTCACAATTCATAATACTAACCTCGGCTCTCTAGGCGATAGGCCTGCATTTCGGGTTTCAGCTGAAGCTGTTTCTGTAACTGTTTGCGCCCACGGTGAAGGTGGGATTTGAGGGTGCCTATTGGCATCTGCATAATTCCGCTCACCTCGGCTAAGCTGTGGCCACAGAGATCGTGTAATTTAATCGCCGATTTTTGTTCGAAGCTGAGCTGCTCTATACCGTCAAGTAACTGCTGCGCAAAATAACCCGACTCATCCAGTGAATCGCCTACTAATTGAGCTTGTAGCTCCGCACTGTGCACATCCAGCTGATCAGGCACTCGTTTAGCACTGCGGTAGCGATCAACAAAACGATGGTAGAGACAGCGATTCAGCCAGCTGCCTACGTTGTTCACGGCCTTTAAGTTCTGTCGCTTCTCGAAAGCTTCCAGCAAAACGTCTTGAATAAGGTCCTCGGCATCAGCTCTGTTGCCCGTATAGCGGAAAGCCTGTTTGTACATGCTCTCTAAATGGGGCTTAACCTGAGTTTCAAATCGCTGCTGCTTTGTTTGATTTCGAAGAATATCTAATATACGTATCATAGGCTTAGCGACAGCAAGTTAATTAATTGATCAACGTCAATTGACCACTACCCAATGCATTGAGCGTGGCCATTAAAGCATAGGGTTAATGGCTTATGTTACTTGCTAACCTTTTTTAACTTTAGGAGTCCTTTAGAGTCACCCTCGGCCAAATTGTCTAAGGCCAAGACCTCATCCTGTTTTAAGTCTTGAAGGTCTGGATGACCAGTAAAGTCGTTGAGCGACTCCGCTATGCCGCTCTGCCTTTCTACACCGGCCACATCTGTTGGAAACGCCGTTTGGATAATACGGTCTTCTTCGCTGATCATGCCGTCGTCTTTAGTGTCATTAAAGATCACTACAGGTTCATCGAGTGTTCCAACAGGCACTGCGATGAGACCTCCCTGCTCTTCAGGTTCAACAGTTGGGGCTTGCGATAAGGTGGCATTATCCTCAGCCAATACGCCGCCACTCATTGCCAGCCCAAGAGTTAAACAAAGTGCTGTTTTCCGTATAAACATATCAATTCCTTAATGGGTAATAGTTGCGTGTATTGATATTGACGGTACTCGGACGGATTCGGTTGCAGGCAGATTGAAAATAACTGGAAAAGACCAGCACTAAACGAACAAGTCACAGCCACCCTTTGGCCTTGGCCTGTCTCGCCGCCTCTACCCTATTTTTGGTTTGGAGTTTCTGACAACAATTATGAACGTAATTACGAACCGTGCCCTGCGATAGGTAGAGGTTTTTTGCGATCTCTTCTGTGCTCTTTCCCTCGAGCGCATAGGCCAGGATCTTTTGCTCTTTCACGGATAGAGGATTTGTTCCGCTTTGCCAGGCATCTCGCATAAGTTCGGGTGCGATAATTGTTTCACCAGAAAGGACCAAACGAATGCATTTTGCTAAATCACTGGCTGGGGCGTCTTTGAGCAAGTAGGCACTTACGGAGGCGTCTAGAGCGCGCCGCACGTACCCTCCTCGAGAAAACGTAGTGAGTATGATGACTTTTGCGGGGTGTTGATTTTTGGAGAGTGCTTGAGCCAGCTCCAAACCGGTCATTTCAGGCATTTCAATGTCACTGATCACTACGTTAATATCTTCGGATTCACAACGCTGCAGCGCCTCTAAACCATTTGTCGCCGTACCAACCACACTCATGTCGGCCTCTAGGTCGATCAGGGCACTCAGTGCTCCCAGTACCATGGCCTGATCTTCAACTACCAAAATTTTAATCACACTTGACCTCCAAGACCGGCGCTTGTAGTCGGAAAGGTGGCCGTAATGTTACAGCCCGTTAAAAAACTGACATTAAAAACACCACCCAAGGCGTGGCAGCGCTCTGCCATCCCCTTTAAACCATTTCCCATTGAGGGTTCAGGTATAGGTCTGCCATTGTCACAAATGCTTAACACCAACTGCCCTACTTGCGACTTTAAAGTCACCCTACAGCTTGTTGCATCACTATGACGCAACATGTTCGTGGTAGCCTCCCTGAGAATCATCGCGAGAGCGGCATCTGTAGGTGGGTCAATATCTAAGGGGCTAATGTCATGAATCAATTCTACGTCTTTGGACTCCAGCACCACACGAGCATTACTGAGTTCATTTTCAAAGGTGTTTTTTTTGTAATCAGCCACGGCCTCCCTTACTTGAGATAATGCCAAGCGAGAGATCTCCTGAATTTCTTTTAGGTGCTGCCTCGCCAAATGAGGGTCTAGATCAACTAAGCGCTCAGCCAATTCTGCTTTTAGAGTGACGCTCGTTAAACTGTTGCCAAGAAGGTCATGTAAATCTCGAGCTATGCGTTCGCGTTCAGCAATGGTGGCAAGCGCTGAAACTTCTTCCTGACTTTGCTTAATAAGACGATCTGCGTAGTACTTCCCAAGCTGGTAGTTGAAACTCAGGCCATTAATACCAGTAAAGAATAAGGCCACTAATACGATGTAAATTGAGTGAGCAAACACATAAGCTGCTAAAAGATAGAGGCCGTTAACGCCTAACAACAGAATATAGCTTTGCCTGTTATTTCGGCACGCGGCACAGGCAGCCGCCGCAAACGCAAAGAAAACGATGCCGCTAAGAGAATAAGCCGATACTGCAAAAGCCAATAGGGCCATCACCAAGACAAGAGGAGCAGCACCGTAACCTTTACACCAAAAGACTCTGAAAAATAAAGGGTACAGCAGTAGATGCCCCGCTACGCTCACCGCAAAAGCGCTCACCTCAAACCCTTGCAATAGGAAGGGCAAATAAATCAGGACCTGAAAATAAGGCACTACCTTAAGCGCCCCCCGAAGCGTCGCTGGGAAAGTATAAAACGGTCGGATATCGAGGTCCTGATAACTCATTGTTGCATGTCCATAAACTCTATTGCTTTCGTCATCCATCGGCGCACATGTGCAGGCGCCAAGTCGTGGCCCATGCCCTGCACCCACAAACTTTCATGCTTAGGGATAAGCGCCGCATATTTCTTGGCGTGGGCGATGTTCAATAGGGGGTCTAATTCTCCATGCACAACAAACACCGGCACACGCAATTTGGGCAACATAGCCAATCGGGACCCAGAACGCTGCATTGCTAACGATTGTTGATCAGGTACTTTATGGTTGAAGCCATTTCGTTCGCTCAGTTCATACCGAGTCGCAAAGGTAATGTGCTGGATATCAATATCTTGATCACCTTTAAGGAAGCTGTAAAGGCCAACCATAAGCCTCACCATATTTTCTTCTGAACTGAGCAGGCCATAGCGAAAAAAAAGCTTCATGGTATTGATTTGAAAATCACTCGACTTTGGTATCTCAGGGTCATCAAAATACCCAGTGGACATTACCGAACTCAAGCTGATCACTCTCTCTGGGTGGGACAAGGCCATCTCTTGACCAACCATACCACCTAGAGAGAGTCCAAGTATATGAGCCTTGTCTATGCCGAGAGAATCTAGCACTGCGAAGTTATCGCCCGCCATATCGCCCAAGTCATAACTATTGTCTGTGCTCCAGTCTTTCAAAGGATCTGACTCACCAAGACCTCGATGATCAGTCATAAGCACTTGATAGCCGGCTTTTAACAGGGGCGAGTATATTTCGGAGGGCCAAAATGCAGCAGATGAACCCAAGCCATTGACCAACAATACGGTACCACGAACGGTTTGACCCGAAACCAAAAGAGGTTGTTTTAATGTGTACCAAATACGGAGAGCGCCCGATTGGGCGTAAGCACTCTCGCCCGCCAACATATTGGGCAAAGGAGCTTTTAGAGCATCCTGCAATAATTTTTCACTTTCTACTGACAGGCGAGGACTGCTTCTACTCCATATTGCGATGCATAACAGCGCCAAAACCAAGAAACCCAGAAAACCTATAGTGACAAGCTTTACCATGAACAACCTCACGACACATTAGTGATTGAATGAACTACAAGCTGCAGTATTCATTACCAAGGTGTAGAGAGGTAGACATCACTGTCATCAAAAATAGATGACATTTGTCACTAAATTAGTACATCAAAATTTACTAAGGAATTAGGGCCAGTTGCCGAGCAACGGAAACAGCTGACGTTCTATTGCTAACCCCAAGTTTTCCGAAGATATTCTTCAAATGCCACTTAACGGTATTGAGACTAATGAACAGTGTTGCAGATATTGTATTGTTTGTGCTGCCGCTCGCAATGAGTTCCAATATTCTGCATTCCCTATCACTCAATGGCTCTATTAAACCGGGGACTGAATTAACTTCGCTGGGTCTTGTGCGGCTATCTTCACCCGTTTCCACCGCAATGGAAACGGTAATATCTTCTAAGAATCGTCTTTTAGACTGCGGCCAGCTTTCAATTTCACTTTGACCCAAATCGAGCAACAAAGAATCAATCTCACTGCCCTCGTCCACAAAACAGCGAACGGAATGATTCGGCGCCGCAATCGCTAGTGCTTCGTCTACTAAGCTGCGCGCTTTGATGTTGTCTTTTTGGAAGCGAGCTCGGGCCTCAAGAATATAGCACTCTAAAACGCGCATTCCCCAGCGCGCCTCGGTGGCTAAGCGGCGTAACTGCGCCAACACCGGCAGAGTTACTTCGGGGCGACCCGTGGCAATTTGCAACCTTGCCCAAGTTAAAGCGTTACGACAGGGCAAACGCTCCCACTGTGCGGGTAGAGACAAAGTATCGGCGTCCACATCGATATCGTTGATCAAGGCGTGATCAAGGGCTTCATTCAAACGCTCAGCCTGCAGAAGATAAGCAATGCGACCACCAACAACCAGAGCTTGGTGTCGCTCGTAGGGCGTGCCCCAGCGCGCGCCCACCGCCGCAATCAAATCATAGCAGCGCATTGCGGCGCGATGATCACCATGCAAGCCGCTGATTCGAGCCAGTGCTGTATACCCAAAAACCAGTAACTTAGTAAACCCAACCTCCCCAATCAGGGGAAGATTCGGCTGTAAACACTCCAAAGCTTCATCAATTCTATTCCATTGATATAATACAATTCCCCGAATTACTTGTGGAATTGGGGCCACATATTTTTCTTCGGAGCCGTTCGAGCTTTCAGGCGAAAAACGCGCAAAACAATGATCGAGATTACCATTGGAAAAATCTGTTAGCGCTAGGAAGCACTCCGAATAGGTAGCGCCAAATTCTGAACCTGCTAACAAATGGAAGTGTCGAGCTTCCGATAAAGTTTTCGCGGCCCGGCCAAACTCGCCAAGTTCCGACAGCGCATAACCTTGGAAATTACAGGCAAGTCCTCGCTCAAAATCGCTCAAGAAATGAAAATCTTCTGCGAGCAGTTCTACTATTTTATGAGGATCATCTCGAGCAATCGCGACACCCGCAGAGAGCAGTCGTGTTTGCTCGAGTAAATATTTGTGCTCGCTCGATTCTGCGGATGCTTCATCGCGCCCAACAAGCGACACCATTTTAGAGAGGATCTCGTCGCTTTCGTCTGCGCTATTGGCGTGGTACAAAGCCGTACCAAGCAAGTATAACAAGCGAGGGTTTTCACTACGCACGGCATCTGGAATCCGACGAATCCAGGCAATCACTTGAGGCATACGCCCAGCCATGAGTTCAATCCACGACTGTTGCTCAACCAAACTTGTGACAATATCAAAATCACCCGCGAGCAAACCGTATTCAACCGCCTCACGCGACATATTTTCTTTCTCAAACCAGATCGCGGTTTTTCGATATAAACCGACCAATTCACCTGGATAACGTCGCCGCAGCTCGGCCAACAGAAATTCATGGAATAGCTGATGGTAACGATACCAACCGCGCTCTTGGTCCAAAGGCGTAACAAACAAACCGTCGCGCTCTATGTTCTCTAGCATTTGCTGAGCATTACTATTTCCGGTCAGATAAGCCGCTAAGTCACCGCTTATTCGATCAGATACAGAGCTTCGCAGTAGAAACTCTTGAACAATCTCAGGTTGTTGATTCAACACATCACTTGCTAGGTAGTCTGCAATGTCCTGCAAGCAACCCGAAAATGATTCTATAAAACCGTCTCGTCGATCAGGGTCTCTCAGCGATAAAGAAGCCAGCTGTAAACCTGCTATCCAGCCCTCGCTGTGCTCATGAATTTTTTCTACCTGGCCATTATTCAAGCCTAAACTTCGAATCTCCAATAGAAACTCTGAAGCTTCCGATAGATCAAAACGCAGCTGTGCCGGCGTAATTTCACGAAGCTCTTCTCTTACACGAAGTGCCGCCAGGCCAAACTGTGGTCGGGTTCTTGACGCAACCATCATTTGAAAGTTTTCGGGCGCTAAGTTTAATAAAAGTTCGATCAACTCATCAGTTTCATCACCGCCAACGCAGTGATAATCATCGAGAATAAGAATCAGCGGCACCGCTGTATCCCGTATGTCTTCAAGCAAATCGCTGAGCGTTCGGGTCACATCAAATCGTGCACTGCCACTGATAATTCGAGCCGTTCTAGAGCCAAAACTTGGAATCGCGTAGTGGATAGCTTCAACAATAACTCGCAGTAGAGAAGAGACACTGCGATCATCCGTGCCTAGGGAAATCCAAGGTACAAGGTAACCATCAGACAATAAGACCTCGCGTGCCTGAACAAGCAGTGTGGTTTTGCCAAAACCCGCAGGAGCCGCAACCAGTGTTAATTTTGGTTCGCGCTTGTCCCTAGTGGACTCCAGCAAACGGTATCGACACACCGTTTTAGAGCGGCTGGTGGGGGAAATAAATTTGGTTTTCATGAAGGCTTAGGGTTTCTTGTGGTAATCACCATTATTCTGCACCAAAAACGGTTCACTATGCACCTTAATCTCGCGACCTTCGTGAAATTCGATATGTACCAATCTGTTCACGGGTACGGCGGTCCATTTGGATGTGTCTTTATCAAGCGGCTCGGATACAACCAGAGTTCCGCCATCATCAGCCTGATTTAGATACAAAGACGGGGCGTGCTCGTCTGATGCCCAACGTATAACTCGAACACACTTGCCGTCGGTTAAAGCCATCGTCGCACGAAAGGCCTCTTTTATATTTGCCTCACGGCGTAATTCGTCCACAACGCTCACCGTTTGGCGGATAGCCTGATCTGGATTATCGCGCAGGCCATTGGTGATCATCAGCTGAAACAACAACTCACTGTCGGTACCACCACATAACTCGTTAAAACATTCATCTGATAACAGCGAAAGAAGCTTGCGTCTCAATAGCGGAAAACCGCCAATTTGGCCATTGTGCATGAACAACATACTGTCGGTGCGAAACGGGTGACAATTCACTGATAGATTGGCCGCGCCCGTTGAGGCGCGAACGTGGGCAAAGAAAACCTGACTTTCAATTACACGGGTTAGTTCACGCAAATTAGTGTCGGCCCAGGCGGGCCCAGCATCACGATATAAACCGGGCTCTGCTGGCTTGCCGTACCACCCCAGGCCACCGCCGTCTCCATGTACGCCAAGCTTTGCTTTGTGAGAGTGCTGCGCCTGCTCGCACAGAGAGTGTGGGCCATCGTATAAAAATTGTTCTATGAGCCTAGGCTCTCCGATATAAGCCAACCAACGACACATGTATTTTGTCCACCCCTTCTTGCACGCAGAAAACCTGCATTTCGCCCTTAAAAGGATAGTCTTCTGATACCCACTACAAACCACTCCAAAGTGTAGTTGCGCGGCAACACCGTGAAAAGACATAATGATTGCAACCCACTGCGTGAGAACTTGTGATGTCAAACCACTGCAAAACAAGCATTCTGTGCTGGAAAAACAGCTTATGTTAGTACTTTCGCTCAGACGACTATTAGCCACTATTCCAGTCATGGCCATTGTCGCCATCATCGTTTTCTCATTACTTTACCTAACGCCCGGTGATCCAGCTGCCGTACTAGCCGGCGAACAAGCAACCGCCGCCGATATCGAACGACTGCGCGTCACACTAGGCCTAGACCAACCTTTCCTTGTGCGTTTCGGTCAATGGATTGGTGGTGTATTACAGGGAGATCTGGGCACTTCAATTTTCTCTCAGCGACCTGTAATGGAATTAATTGTACAGAGGCTAGAGCCTACAATCGCACTCACCATCGCCTCACTCATAATCGCAGTAAGCATCGCCGTGCCACTAGGCGTTATTGCAGCATGGCGCGCGGGTGGTTTGGTTGACCGCGTAGCGATGAGTTTTGCGGTACTGGGGTTCTCGGTGCCGGTTTTCGTTTTGTCTTACATTCTAATAGCTGTTTTTGCGGTCAATTTGAAGCTTCTGCCGGTTCAGGGATATGTACCTATAGCCTATGGCATTGGTCCGTTTCTGAAGCATCTGATTTTACCCGCCGTGTCACTCGGTATTATTAACGCCGCACTCATTGCCCGAATCACTCGCACCACAATGATTGAAGTGTTGAATCAAGATTACATCCGAGCCGCTCGGGCTAAAGGCCTTTCTGTTCGGAGGGTACTGATCAGGCACGCTCTTAAGAATGCCGCCGTACCCATAGTAACGGTGATAGGTATTAGCTTTGCGCTGCTAATCAGTGGCGTCGTTGTAACGGAGACTGTCTTTAATATTCCTGGCTTAGGTCGCTTAACCGTCGATGCTATTTTGCGCCGAGATTACCCAGTCATTCAGGGTGTCATTCTAATATTCTCCGCAACCTATGTTGTGGTCAATTTACTTATTGATCTTAGCTACGGCTTATTTGATCCGAGGATTAAATATTGAGCGCCTCCACAACAATTCTCACTCAAGCACCTCCGACGGGTTTGTGGCGACTTTGGAAACGTCACCCCAATTTTGTAATCGGGGCCATGATGTTGGGTTCAGCCCTATTAGCCGCAATTGCCGCACCGTGGCTTGGCACTATTGACCCTCAGATGATAGCCCCCTTTAACCGCCTAGAAGCGCCGGGCGCAAACTTTTGGTTTGGCGGCGATTTAGTTGGCCGCGATGTTTATAGCCGGACAATTTACGGTTCTCGCATCTCCTTAGCAGTTGGTCTAGGCGTTGCCGTCATAGGAATTTCCTTAGGGCTTGTGGTGGGAATTCTGAGCGGCTTTGTCAGCTGGGTTGACCAAATTCTTATGCGAGTAATGGACGGGCTGATGGCCATACCCTCCATTCTGCTGGCGGTTGCCTTGATTTCTTTAACTGGCGCGAGTTTGAAAAATGTCATTATCGCCATATCGATCGCTGAGATTCCGCGGGTTGCAAGGCTGGTGCGCAGCGTCGTGTTGCAACTCAAAGAGCGGCCCTATGTCGAAGCGGCTATAACGGCTGGAACACCTTTCATTTGGATTTTATGGCGACACATATTACCGAATACACTCGCGCCTCTATTGGTGCAAGCGACGTACATATTTGCCTCTGCCGTGTTGACCGAAGCGATACTGAGCTTTATTGGTGCGGGCACTCCTCCGTCAACGCCAAGCTGGGGCAATATAATCTCTGAAGGTCGCACGGTATTTTCGATTGCGCCACACATTGTGCTGTTCCCCGGAATCGCTTTGTCATTCACGGTGCTGGGTGTAAATTTGATGGGTGACGGCCTGCGCGATATTTTTGACCCTCGCTACGTGAGCCGAACATGAGCAATACAAAACCTTTACTCTCCGTAGAGAATCTTTGCGTGTCCTTTCGCACCGATCACGGTCTTGTTCCCGCCGTACAAGATTTCTCATACACTTTGAACGCCGGCGAGACCCTGGCTATTGTGGGTGAGTCGGGATCGGGTAAAAGCGTGGGGGCACTCGCTCTAATGCGGTTAATTCCTGATCCGCCAGGGAAAATTGATAGCGGCTCCATTCAATTTAATGAGCGCGACATTCTCGGCATGAGTGAGGCTGAGATGCAAAACGTTCGCGGCAATGAAATTGCGATGATATTTCAGGAGCCGATGACCAGCCTGAATCCTGTGCTAACAGTTGCCGAACAAATTTCTGAAGCGGTGCAACTACACCAGAAACTGGACCCAAAGCGTGCGCGCGCACGCGCCTTAGAGATGTTGCAGTTTGTGCAACTCACCGAACCGGAAAAACGTCTTGATCAATATCCCTACGAATTGTCAGGCGGTATGTGCCAGCGGGTTATGATTGCAATGGCCTTAGCCTGCACACCTTCGATATTAATTGCCGATGAACCCACAACGGCTTTAGATGTAACGATACAAGCTCAAATACTCGATTTGATGCGCGACCTCAAAAACCGCTTGGGCACTGCCATACTATTAATTACCCATGATCTTGGTGTTGTCGCAGAAATGGCCGATCGCGTAATCGTTATTTATGCGGGCAGAAAAGTTGAAGAAGCTCCGGTTCGCGAATTACTGCGGAGCCCTAAACACCCATATACGCTCGGCTTACTCGGCGCAATGCCACGTCTTGGCGACACCGAAACTCAAGCGCGCCTGACAGAAATTCCAGGCACCGTTCCCTCTCTAGTAGATCCCATTGTAGGCTGTGCCTTTGCTCCGCGCTGTTCTATGGCGAGCGATAAGTGCCGGGCGCAAGCACCTAAGCTGCGCTCGTTTGGCAACAGTGAGCACCTCGCGGCCTGCTGGCACAGTGAAAGTATTGGAGCCCCTCGATGACAAATATTCTCAGCGTAGAAAATCTTGTTAAGCACTATGAGCTTGGCGGCACGGGTTTTATTGACCGCCTGCTAGGTCAACAGCCTAGCATTGTGCGCTCAGTTGATGGTCTCAGCTTCAATATCGCTGAGGGCGAGACTCTGGGCCTCGTGGGCGAGAGTGGTTGTGGGAAATCTACCGTAGGGCGCTCTATTTTGCGCTTAGTTGAACCCACCGAAGGCACAATAGAGCTGGCCGGCCAAGATATTTCAAATGCACCCGAACGGGTTTTGCGTCCCCTTCGCCAGGACCTTCAGGTCGTATTCCAAGATCCCTTTGCGTCGCTCAATCCACGTCGCACCGTGGGTCAAACCGTAGCCGAACCTATCGCCAACTACCAGCTAGTTAGTGACGCTAATCTACGAGCGCGGGTTCAGGACCTGTTCGAAAGAGTGGGTTTGCGAGCCGACCAGATTGATCGCTACCCACATGAGTTTTCCGGCGGGCAGCGACAGCGAATTGGCATTGCCCGAGCGCTTGCCACAAACCCGAAGCTAATCGTTTTGGACGAGCCCGTGTCGGCCTTAGACGTTTCTGTACAAGCGCAAGTAATTAACCTCTTGGTTGATCTACAGCAGGAACTCGGTTTGGCCTACCTTTTTATTGCCCATGACTTAGCGGTTGTCGAGCACATATCAACACGCGTTGCCGTTATGTATTTAGGTAAAATCGTTGAGATTGCCGATAAGAAAAGTTTATTCCGCTCACCTCGTCACCCCTACACCAAAGCACTGTTGTCAGCCGTGCCCAACAGCGACCCTGACGCCATCAGTAATCGCATTGTTTTGCAGGGTGATATACCCAGCCCAACAAACCCTCCGTCTGGATGTCGATTCCGTACGCGCTGCCCTATTGCTCAAGCAATTTGCGCTGAGCAAGACCCCGAACTTGAAACGCAAGGGCCCGACCATAAAGCGGCGTGCCATTTTGCACAAGAAGGACCCCTGCTCACAAAGGTCTAGCTCTATGCGGGTCGGAAAGGGGCTTTCTTAATATTCCAAAAAACCGTAGTGCCGGGTACGCTAAGCACGCCCGATACTCGTGGGCTGTAGGCTACTGGCGCGAACCACTGGCCAATTGGAACGTAGGGCACAAGCTCATATGCACTTTTCTGTATGTCTTCCGCGAGCGTCTTGCGCGCTTGTTCATCGGGCGCATAGGGGAAGGCCTCAATCAAAGCTTGGTGCTCAGCGTCGCAAGGCCAACCCGGCCAAGCGTCTTCACAATTCGCCTGCATTGGCACATTGCCAACAGGGTCTGAAATGTTGCCACCAGGCCAATAGGTTAGACCCAAATCCCAACCCCCGGCCTGCGGGCTGGAACGATTAACCCGACGTGAGCCCATAGCGCCAAAGTCCATCGCTTGCAGATCTACGTTCACACCAATTGACTTTAAGTCGTCGGCGAGAACCAAAGTAGCTAGGTTCATAAATTGAATATCGGTCGGATGTAAAATCACCAGTGGCCGACCGTCATAACCAGAGGCTTTCATCAGCTCTCTGGCTTTCTCTCGATTTTTACCAATATCTTTTGGCACACCTGCAGTGCTTTCGTAGGGCGAGTCACAGACAAAAAACGCACTACAGTTATTGGTCACCTCAGGGTCGCCAAACATGGCTTGCAAATACCGGTCTTGATCGATCAGATACAGCAAGGCCTGACGAGCACGAGGATCATTGAACGGAGGATGCAGGTGATTCATTCGTAGCATGCCCTGAAACCCAAGGGTGTCTGCTCGTTGAATTGTTACACCGGCGTCACGCAACAATGGTAGAAATTCCGCAGACGGATTCTCAACATAATCTATCTCGCCGTTTGCAAGCGCTAATACAGCCGACTGAGGATCGCGTATATTGATCCACTCAACCGTGTCCATATAGGCAATTTTTCCACCGGCGGTGCCATCAGGCGTTTCATTGCGAGCTTGGTAGTTAGGGTTTTTGCGATAAACCACTTTTGCCCCTGGCACCCAAGCGGCTTTGTCAAAGATATAGGGACCAGAACCTATACTACTTTTAATCGACGTAGTCGCGTCACTTGCCGCGACACTCGCGGGCATAATGGCCGCGACCGGGCCGCCGGTTTTAGAAAGCGCGTGTAGCAGCAGGCTGTAAGGCCTACTAAGCCGCCAAACAAAACTCCGCGCATCCACGGCCTCGAGCTGTTCACTTACGGCGAAAATCTGTCGACCATAAACATCCCGCTTGCCCCAACGCTGAAGCGAGGCAATTACGTCCGCTGTGGTTACGGCCTTGCCGTCATGGAAAAATAGCCCCTCTCGCAAGGTAAATGTCCAATTCAATCCATCTTCACTCACAGCCCACCGCTCTACCATTTGAGGCTTAGGGGTGCCACTTGCATCGCGCCCAAACAAAAAATCGTAAACCATCAAAGCATGCCGCTGCACAATACCAATGGTTGTAACAACGGGGTCTAGTGATTGTAAGTCGGCGTGTAAAACAGCGCGCAACACCTTCGAGTTATCGGGCGGCGTACAGCCACTTAGCAATACTCCGGTGGCCGACACGGCACCCAATATAAAATCTCTTCGCTTCATTGCGAGACCTCATGTATCAGCGGCTTTTCTCCGGACAACCAATAGCCCAAACAAGGTGCCCCCGTGGCCGTACTTGCTCGCTCTAAGCTAACACACTCAAACTTCAATAAGCGCAGTTGTTCGGCCATTTCATTTACCTTAATATCGTCCAGAGCGGCTTGCTGCATAGCAAGTAAACGCTTTGCCTGAGCCCGTAGTAATAATTGAATATCTTCATTCATCTTGGTCAGCGCTTGCAGATTATACGATTTCCTCAAGCCGGGAAGAGTGCGCACAGCCGCAAACAAATTATCAATGAGGCTTCGGTCTTCTTCGTCAGAAAATCGTTCCTGAAGCATATCAAAGGTATTTTTTACTCGTAATATTGATGCCTCGGCTTCTTGTATCGCTGTTTGTGTATTCTTCGTTTCAGCTTCAATCAATGCGGCCAGCAACTCCGTTGTTGCAAGAAACAAGTCACTCGCCAGTATTGTTTGCGCCTGATCATATTGCTGGCGACAACGATCTTTTAGCACACCGTCGTTGGCGTGCAACAAAAACCGCACTCGCCCACCGGGCTTCAACACCCGAAATACCTCTCCCACACTTTCTTGAATATTGGAATACTCGATAGCGTATTGGCTGCCAATCGCATCAAATGACTGAGCTTCAAATGGCAAGTGTTCCATGGCGGTCCGGGGGTGAAAGCTTACCTCGGCTAATAATTTATCAGCTGCGGCAACATAGCGAGAGGGCTCTATATCTGCAAGATCAACTCCGTGGATCGAAAATGGAGAAGACTTACTTTCTGAAACGCTGACCGCTTGCGCGGCCAAACTACCGTTGCCTGTGCCCAGGTCCAGAATTGTGGCCCCTGGGGGCAAAACTTGAAAAAAATCTCGCCACACAGGGGCCAGAGTGTTGTGGCCTTCTTCGACCGGCATGCAAGAGTGCAGCTGATTGGAGTGCCAGAAAACACTCCACTCCCAAAGACCGTCATTCTGATTGTGCATGCTAAAGATGTCATCCTACTTACGCCTAAGGGAGGGTCTAGCAACCCTACCCTAGGCAGCTGACCCTAGAATCGGTATGCGCCGCCAATGAACATCTCAGCACCTGTTGGACTAAAGGTATCAGGGCTGGTATTTGCTCGAGTTTGACGCGAGCCCAACAAGGGTGGATCTTCATCCAACACGTTGGTCACACCGCCCCAGATTGACAGATTTTCGTCAGCATTGTAATTAAACGAAATGTCCACGTAGTTATAACCATCGAGTTCAGGCACAGCTTTGCTTGCTGGATCAGCGCCAAACTGCACTTCATCGAGCGTGGTATCGTCTGACCAACGATGACGCAAACCAAGCGTCAGGTCGCCCATGGTCCAATTTATAGACGTGTTCATTTTCAACTCTGACTTAGGCTCACCACAGGTTCGACCAAAAGCACCGGCACAATCGTTAACGGTATCTAAATCAGCAATGGGGGTTAGATCATAATCACCTAGGAAGGTTGCGTTGAATAAAATACTCAACTCACTGCCACCCGCTGCTTCCAACTCAAAGTTGTAACCCACTTGCAAGTCGACACCCGAAGTAGCCAGCCCACCCACGTTCACATTGCCAGCCTGCACTGGATTAAGTGTGTCGATAGAACCACTGGCACTGTTGCGACCAACGGCCTGACAAGCCGTGCTGCTGGCGCTTTGCACTTGGGTATAACAAACGTTGAGGATGTTATTGACGGAGCCGCCAAATGCGCCAATGGCATTTTCAACTTCGATGTCGAAATAATCGATGGATACACGTAAGTTAGGTATCGACTCAGGTGTGATAACTGCACTCACCGTCACTGTGTCCGATTCCTCTTCGCTCAAATCAGGGTTACCACCAAACAAGCCAGGTATTTCGTTATTTGGCTGAATGCTGGCGTCACCGACAAGCTCTGCGGGCACACCCGTCGCTATACACAGGTCGCGAATTGTTGCGTCACTCGCCGCACTGGGATCGGCACAAGGATCGGTGGCACCTACAGGAAATAAACGCTGTCCGCCAAATGCCTCACCAACACTGGGCGCGCGAATCGCTCGTTGGAATTGCACGCCAAAAGCAATGGAATCGTTCACTGTCCAATCCAGACCACCGAGGAAGGTATTAACGCCGCCGGTTTGATCAAGGTCGTAATCTGAATATCGGTAGGCCGCAGAGGCATCCAAGGCCTCAATGCCTGGCGCGCCAGTGATCAGAGGTATTTGAAATTCAACAAATAATTCACGAACATCAATTTCGCCTGCAGCCGGGTCAATAGAATTGAACCCTGCCACGTCACCTGTCAGCAAGGCCTCGTCTGGATTGAACTCAACCGAGCTTGAACGCCATTCAGTACCGATCATGCCCGCAACTGTGCCAGCTGGTAACTCAAATAAATCACCACTGAGCGTTGCGCCAAAAACATTCAATTCTGTCTCTTCAATATTCGTCGCGGCGATATTGATGAAATCAACACCCGCAGGCGAAATATTGGGGCCAAAAGGATTCACGATAGGCGCATTGCCACCACTTGACAGTATGCCGGCCGCAAAAGCGGTTCGCGATACGTTGCCTTGTTGAATTTGAGTATTGTCAGACCGAGCGTAAGAATAATAGGCGTTGTAATCGTAACCATTGATAGTGCCGTCAACACCCATCAATGCTCTGAATGCGTTACGTGTATCGCGATTGCGACGCGCGCCAGCTTCTACCAGACGACGACGAATACCCAACCCCACTAAACCGTCATTAGCACCCGCGCCCACTTCGTTAGCGTCGACGAGTTGTAAAACGTTACTCAGCTCAGGGCTGATATAAGGGTTATTAACTTCAACAGGCAATACCTGATTGATAAAAGCCGGAGCAAACCCTGTGGTGGTCTGATTGTGCGAGTAGGCGCCTTCAAAGTAAATCTTCGCATCATCATTGATGTCGTAATCTGCCAGCACGGTTATGTTGTAGCGCTCTTGCGGAATACGAAGAAAGTTGTCTAAAGTGTAGTTGTACAGGTCACCGGGACGGGTAAAGGGCCGAACACCCATACCACTGGCATCAGGAATGAATCCATCACCACCGATACCTGCCAGGCCCGCCGCTGCCAGTGCCGCATCCATTCCTGGAATCGCTCCAATCGCCGATGCGCTTGAAGGCAGACCCGTAAACCGACCATTGGGAACAAAGCTACTACCGCCAGCCACCAGTGCACGATTGCCGTTAATATCGTTGCCATCGGTCAAAACAGACGAAGAGAAACCCCGATCGGTGGTCATGATCGGCTCGCGATCTAAATAGTTAAACGCAACAACCGCATTACCTTTGTCATCGGCAAAATTACCGCCCATGGTCAATGTGAAATCGGTGACATTGCCGTCACCTTCTGTGGTTTGGTTAAATTGCGAACGAAGCTCAACACCCTCAAAATCGTCGCGCAGAATAAAGTTAACAACACCGGCGACAGCGTCTGAACCATACACTGCTGATGCACCACCCGTTACCACTTCCACTCGCTTAATGAGCGACGCCGGAATGCTATTAATATCGGTTGTTTGGCTAGAATCGAAGAAAGTGTAACGCCGACCGTTAACCAAAACCAAACTGCGTGTAGCACCAAGGCCACGCAGGTCGAGAGTCGCAGCTCCGGTAGCCGTTGGATTCGCAGTAGAATTTGTTGAAGCCGTGCGAGAAGGCACAAACTGCGGCATGTTGTTGAGTACTTCTTCGACGTTTTGAAAGCCAGACAGTTTTATCTGGTCTGCCGACACCACATCAACTGGAATTGATGGTGCCTGACGGCCGGTGCGAATACGCGAACCAGTAACGTATACTTCTTCGATCATTTCCCCGTCCGCATCGGCCTGTGCGGCTACATAGCCTGGCGCCAAATATGACAGTGCTATGACCGCGGAGACCGCGGACGACAGCGACTTCTTAGTGTTGAATGCGAACATGATGGTAACCCCCTCGCCTATATATGTTGTTTTTCAATGGCTTCGCCCCAGTGCTGTATTCATGGGCGCAACTGCACACAGACTGTGCTGCCTTAAAGATAACCCGTTAGGCACAAGGGCTATACCACCCGAAGGTGTGGTTTATTGATATCCACCCTTTCGGGTAGTGTCTCAGCGCCTATCCACGCGTCACAATGCACCAATGGAAAACATTATGCTTTATATGTGGGCGACGCCCAACTCACGTCGAGTTTCAATTTTATTTGAAGAGCTTGGTCTTAATTTTGATGTTACGCCGGTGAACATCAGAGCCAAGGAACAATTTGCCCCAGAGATTGTGGCTTTGAACCCATTTGGAAAGGTACCTATTGTTGTTTGGCAAGAGAAGGGAGAAGAACGACAGCTGTTTGAATCAGGGGCTATTTTAATCGACTTTGCTGAGGCCAGTGGGAAATTTTTGCCGCTTAGTCAAAAAGAACGCGGCGAGACACTCTCATGGTTAATGATCGCACTAACGGGACTGGGGCCCCACAGCGCCTCTGCTCACTATTGGAGCGACTTGGCTATAAAAAAGTCAGCACATGCCCTAGAGTACCACGTGAACTTTACCGCCAGAGTCTACAGATTGTTAGATGATCGCCTTGCCGAGCACTCTTACCTCGCAGGCAACTATTCAATTGCAGACATCGCCGCCTACCCCTGGATTAGTGTTAGCGAGTGGACTACCCTCGATCTTGAAGAATTTCCAAACTTGGCGAATTGGTATCGCAGGGTTGGTTCACGCCCAGCGGTACAGCGGGGCATGAGTTTGCCAAGCGGCATCACTCTAGACTAGATACCGCATACACATAATCAGTGACCTTGCTGACTGTAATACTCAGATACATCTTCAATCTGTTGGTCAGTGAAATCTTTTACAATGACAGCCATCACCTCGCTATGACGTGAGCCATCACGAAAAGCTTTCAACTGTTTCTGCAAGTATCCCATTTTCTGACCACTGATATTTGGCCACTGATCATTGACCGTTTTTCCCTGCATTCCATGACAGGAAACACAGCGAGCGCGGACATTCATTCCTGCCTGATTAGACTTAGCAACCGCAGAAGATATCTTAGGGGTCAAGGAAGAGAAGTGTTGTGCTAACGACTTGAGGTCTTGATCAGACAAACCTTTCACGGTTGAGTTCATTAAAGGATCAAGGCGTGTTCCGTCACGGAACGCGCGCAGTTGCGCCTCTAGATACCCTGGTTTTTGACCCGCCAAATTAGGCCAGTTAGTATTATTGGAAATGCCCTTAGCGCCATGACAGGCAACGCAGGTATTCGCCAATTCATCCGCTCGATCCGCCAAACTTTGAACACTTTGCAGGGCCACAAGCAAGACGAAAAAGCACTTCACACTGTATGTAATAAGAACACTATTCATTCTCAACCTTCATAATTTTGTTTTGACTTGTCAGCTCAGCAACCAGATCTTTGCGATATTGTAATACTTCCATGAGCGGGTTCTTTCTAAGCTCACTCACTTCATCTACATCGTAGGGCCGCCAGTTTGCCGCCACACTATTTTCGCCAAAGTTTATAATCATCCAGTTTAATACTTCGGCCAACTGTAGGTCATTCAAAACCGAGTTAGCAGAACCCGGCACGCGAATCAAATATTCTCGACCCTTCTGCGACTTCGGAAAGTGGCCTATAAAACCTTTTAGCTGAGGCACTGCTCTACCACCCATGCCGTCTTGGGTGTGGCAACCCTGACAAAACATTTGATAATTATACTTAGCTCTTGTTTCATTCATCTCCGCCGAGCTTACTTGCGCGCTCAACAAGAGAGAAATACACACAAGCAAAGTCGAGCGAATCACTCTTCAAACGCCAGGCCGACAACGATGGCTGTTGAACAGTTGTAGACGTAGCTTGTTGATCCCAGACACCAATTAATATCGTTCGACTTATCTGAGCGGTAGATTGGACGATCTCGTTCATCGCGCTGACACAAGCATGTGCCACATTGGTTAACACCACAGCAGTCGTTGTATGAAATCACATAGCTGCGACCGTCTACAGGATTACGGCATGTACCAATCCAAGTAATTGTGGACATTTCTGTACCAGGAGGACATGAGTTATAAGTTCCACCACAGCACTGGCACAAAAATCCGTCAACCGCACAGTAACGCCAGTATTCACAACTCGAGGGGTCTCCTTCTTCCACAGGCTTTTGTGGCGCTCCTTGTGATGCACGAGCAACGGGCAGCAAAGGAATACTCGCGCCACCGACAAGTGCCACTCCTAAATTTTTTAACAAACCTCGGCGAGAGCTTCGCTGAGCCACAGATCTTGCTGAGCGTTCAAAAAATCTATCAAATAATTTCATTTTTTTCTTTCCTCAACTAATCCGTTTGGGCTGCGCGCTTTGCCATAAAATCTTGAATAGACGCTACCTTGCGCTCTTTCGCCTCAAATAAGCTCTCTAGATGTTCACGAGAATTAATAATGCCCATTGAAGCAACCTTGCCAAGCTCATCAATTACAACAGCATAAGGAAGCTTGGCAACACCATAAGTTTTACCAAGCAGTTCAGAAACCACATAGGGGTGATCTTGTAAACCATATTGATCAATATAGCCCTTGTGATCGAGTTCCATACCATCGCTGGCTAACACCAGGTTGATCCAATCCGACTCGGCTGAAGCAGCCGACTTTAGAGCGGGCAGTAGGGTTTTACACACAGGACAATCGGGCGAGACCCAAAATATGAGTTGCGACTTGGCGTCTTTAGATGCGCCGCCCACATCAACCAATTGTGCATCAATAGTCTGCAGAGCAAGTTCCGGGGCTGACTGGCCTACTTTCAAGTTCTGATTAACCGCAAGCGCACCTGCAGGCGCAACGCGTTCAAATAGAACTCCAATTTGACGGGTCAGTGCATAAATAACAATGGCCATTGTGACCACTAGAACCCACAACACAATGTTAGAGATAATTAATATTTCCAAAACAGATATCCTTTTTTAAAACTAGCTTTTAAGCAATTTGATCTTTTGTGCAGTGGCGATAAGCTGCCCGCAACTCAAATATATTAATACCCATACCAAGGCCGTGAGTGCTGAAAATGCCCATGGTACCGCGCCGCCCAACTCAAACGTTCTCAGGCATAGCATAGCCATAGCCACTAACACCAAATTTCTAATCAGCAGATGCCCACTGATTTTCGTTTCGCCTTCGGGGCCTGCACAGCCGCAGTCCATGTCGTCCTTGCCCAACAACAATTGGGTAGCAACTAAAATAAAATAGGCCAGAAGAATGGCGGTGGCCGCTATTGCTCCCCACTGCCGCAAGGCAGGAACCACAAGCATCATGCCTACAAGCACCTCAACAAGCCCCACCACTACGGGGAGCCCTCGAGCCAATACAGGTAAGTGAACCCCATAAGAAGTAAACACAACCTCATAATATTCACGGTTAGACGCTTGCAGCTTATGTGAACCAGCTGCCACAAATAGCCACAGCAAAAACAGGGCTGCGGCGTTAGACAATACCCACATGTAGTCCATTCAGTTCAAACCTTTTTCATCGTTAATATGATTTGTGAATAAGCAGCGGTGTAATGTTATTGAAATCACTCACCGTCTGAATAAACTGACCATCATTGGCGGAGAAAATATCGAGATTCATGCTGCCGTTGGTGATGACTAATTTGGGGTTACTGCCACGAGTTACTGCCAAAGACACTGCCCAATTAGGAATGTCAATAATGCGTAAACGCTGCTTAGTTTTCAGATCGAAGACCCAAACCTGACTACCGCCGTGCGTTTGCGTACCTTCTTTGCCGTCGGGTTGCATGATTATGTACAAGCGACCACGATCGTCACGGTCGGTTAGCGCTATGCCGCCTGGACGCCAGTTGCCCTGACGCTCTTTTTCGGACACAAGGCTCCACTTCTCAATATAGCGTGCTACATCACCACTAAAGTCGATGACATGCATTTCGCCGTGAAAACTTGGAAAGTGCGCTCTACCGTTAACAATCACCGGCCATTCAAATATTGGGGAGCTGTCGGTATCAAAAAATGGCGCCATACGCTCACGGGCTTTGAGATTGCCTTTTTTGTCTAACACTGTGGTGAGCAAACCGCCATTACTACAAATGGAAGTGACACTGCGCTCGCCTGTCGGGTAGGTTAATACGCAACCTGGGGTGCCAATTGTTTCTACAATTTCTCTACTGTCTAGATCGAAAACAGTAAAAGAAGCAGCGGGATTGAAATTAGAAACATACAGCAAGCTCTGGTCTTCAGACAAAGCCATTGAATAACGTTCAGGAAGAGACTGCAGACGATCGGTGGGCCATTCAATCTCTTTAATTACCTTCAATGTTTGCTTGTCATAGATAACAAGAACATCGAACTTTTTACCTCTAGCACCGCGCTCGTGAAAAGACTCAATAATGTAAAACTCACCCCTTTCTGAAGACTGAGTGAAATTACCGAGCATACTTTTGCTCATCATGCCTTTCATACGCTTAGGATGGGAAGTCTCAGCGATATCTAGGATGATGATTTTGCCACCATACATATTCATAAAACTTGATTCGTCAACCAATACCCAGTCTTCTGGGTAACTCGCAGGGAGCGATTCAACACGACCAATTTCCTCTATCGGCAGAGGCGGGGGTATTGCATTATCACCTGCCAGTGAAGAATTGACGACTCCAACGCTAATGAAAAACAGCGTTATTATTGAGAGTAGGCGAGCACTTAAATTTCGACGCATTGTAATTTCTCGTTAACTGCCCTCCAATTTTCAGGAGAGCTCCATGTTTAAAAGCCTGTCTATGCCAGCTTAGATCTAACAAGTACCTTTGATCAAGCTCGATTCGCTTATTTCTTGGGAATAAAAACAGACTGTATTGAGGTGTACTCTTCTAAACCCTCGGTTGAAAATTCAACACCAAAACCTGACTGCTTCACGCCACCAAAGGGCACATTCGGCTGGATGCCGGCATGACTGTTAATCCACACAGTGCCACATTCCAAACGATTTGCCAGCTGATTGGCCTGCTCGATATCACTCGACCAAATTGAACCACCCAAGCCACTGGGGTTGTCGTTAGCTCGGCTGATGACTTCATCCAAATCAGAGTATTTGATAATGGGCAAAATTGGGCCAAAGGGCTCTTCATCCACTAATCGGCAGCCTTCTTTGACGTCAGCAACTAATGTCAGAGGGAAGAAATAACCAGGGCCTTCCGGTGAAACACCGCCGGTCAGAAAACGTCCGCCTTTGTCCTTGGCGTCTTTTGCCATGGCTTCCACAATCGTCAATTGCGGCCTATTCTGTACAGGGCCAAAATCAACCCCTTCATCTAAGCCGTTGCCAACCGTCGCATTGTCAGCAATATTTTTAAGCGCGGTACACATGTCGTCGTATATGTCTTCGTGTACATATAAGCGCTTCAAGGCAGCACAAGTTTGACCGCTATTAATAAATGAAGATGCGAAGATTCCCGGGGCGACAGCTTCCACGTCTACATCTGGCAGTACAATCCCAGCGTCGTTACCACCCAACTCTAGGGTCAAGCGCTTGAGATTTCCTGCCGCGCTTTGCATGATCTTTTTACCCGTGGCGGTAGAGCCCGTGAAAACAATTTTGTCGATTCCAGCATGCCCGGTCATCAAGGGACCAAGATCATCCTGCCCAGTAACAATATTTAACACACCCGCCGGCAATACCTGATTGGCCAGCTCGACAAAACGCAAAGTTGATAATGGCGTGTAAGGTGAGGGTTTAATCACTACGGTATTGCCGCTGCGTATTGCCGGCATTACATGCCATATTGCGATCAATAATGGCCAGTTCCAAGGTGTGATGGAACCCACAACCCCCAAGGGTTTTCTGTGCAGTTCTATACGGTGATTCTCATCGTCTTGCGCAATTTTTACGGGTAATTCCAATTCAGCTGTAGCGTGGCACCAAGCAGCTGCGCCACCGATTTCATACTGAGCACCCAAGCCCGCAAATCCCCCTAAGGGTTTGCCTTGCTCTTCAGTGATCATGCCGGCCAATTCACCACCATGCTTCTCAAGCAAATCACCTATTTTATGTACGGCTGCTTTACGCTCTTCGTTACTCACTTGGCTCCAGAGGGAAAATGCGGAGCGCGCCGCGTCAATGGCTTGATCCAGGTGCGTGGCTTCAGCCAGTGGGCACTTCGCCACCAGCTCTTCTGTAGCGGGGTTAATTACATCAAAGCTGCTTGCCGTAACAACACGATCACCATTAATGATCAGTCCAAAATTTCCCATAACCTTTACTCCCTAATACATTGCGACGTGCTTAATTTTTCTTTGTCTACGACCTTAACCCCCGAACCGGGGATTAAGGTGCAATTGGCTTACAGCTGACTAAAATTGAAAAGAAGCTGTAACACCGGCCCAACGTGGCGGCGCATAAACTTCTTCGCTAATGCCGAGCAAGCCTAGGTCAAGGTTGTATAAGCGATACTCTTCATCGCCACCATTTTTCACCCACGCGGCCAATTTCCAGCTTTCATCCGCAGAGGTATAAGACACTCGCGCGTTCCACACCAAATAAGAATCTTCCGCAGATATCTGTGAGTTAGTGGCTTCGATGTATTGATCGTCGTTCCAAACACCGTCTACCTGAACCGCCATAGAGCCATTGAAAGCGTCCCACTGATAACGTGCGAGAAGGTTAAGACTCAATTCTGGTGCATTAGGAAATTCTGTTTTCACTGTGCCACCAAATACATCGGGCACCGCTTCCACTTCAGAGTCTATGTAAGCCAAGCCAAACAAAACATCTAAGCCTTCAATTGGCGAAAGTGTTAGTTCGATTTCACCGCCTCGTGAATTCGCATCGGAATTCGTCACCTGAGGAGTTAAGTTCAGCAGAGAAAATGCCTGATAATCGCTGTAATCGTAATAGTAGATAGAGGTATTCAAACGCACCCAATCACTTAGGTCAGTTTTTACACCAAACTCATAAGACAGCAAAACTTCTTCATCATGCTTAAGGTTTTCAGGACTTCCCAAAGCCACACTACCTAAAGGATCAATCGACCAGTTGCCACCTTTAATGCCCCGATTAATCGACGCGTAAATCAGCGTCTCTTCTTCGGTGGTGTAGTTGAGCTGTATACGCGCGGCGTAATCGCTGTAATCGATGCTGTCGATATCGTTGACATTTACGGCTGCAATATCAAACACCTGCGCTCGCGCAGTGCCCTCACCGCTCTCTTCAAAGAACTGTACAAAATCGAGTTGCTTGTCATCTACTGACCAACGTGCACCAGCGATAAGCGTCAGTTGATCGCTAATGTCATATTCCACTTGGCCAAATACAGACCAGTTTGTGGAATCCAAGCTGGCCACAGTTTCCTGATAGGCAGTATCCGTTGCTGTGCCCAAAATGGCGGCCCCTGCAACTCGCTGGAAGTTGTCAGTGGTCATGTCTAAGTAGTAAGCGCCGGCCTGCCAGCGAGTGCGATCGGAGTCTCCGGATAGGCGTATTTCCTGGGAGACGCTACTGAATTCAGTATTCACAACGTAAGGGAAATAAAACAGTCCACCGCCCGCATCTTCCAGATAGTCTTTTTCTAAATCTAGGTAGTTAGTGATCGACACCAACTCCATACCATTGTCCAAATCCCAAGTGAGGGTGCCGGTCACATTGGTAGATTCACGATTGAAATTGCCTTCCAATGAAGAGGCGTGTTCCAAGCCATCTGTCAGCCGGCCTGGAGCCTGAGTACCCAAACCGGTCGCGGGATCAGCGTCTGCGAAATTGATTGAGTAAGTGCCCGAAGGAACATCGTTATCTTCGGAGGCCGCCACGCGTAAATCGGCTGTTAAATTATCGGCAAGATCTACTTCTAATGTACCCCGAACCGTATAACCATCGGCACCGTGAGAATCGCGTATTCCTGGAGTTTGGGACTCAACATATCCGTCATTTTCCAACCAGCGAGCCGCCACACGTGCGCGAACTGTATCGCTGATTGCACCGCCCATAGCGCCTTCAACCGCCTGCATATTAAAATCACCGCCGGTGTATTCAACGTATCCGTTCAATTCTTCTGAATCAGCGCCTCGGGTAATATAGTGCACCAAGCCGCCCGTGGTATTGCGCCCAAATAAGGTGCCCTGCGGACCACGTAAAACCTCTACACGTTCAACGTCAAACAGTTGGCCATTGATCGCATTCATACTGGCCACATAGGCGCCATCAACATACACCGCAACTGGCGCTTCAAGGTTGTCTTGGAAGTTATTCTGGGAAATACCACGAAGATTAATAATGGTGAAAGCTGGCGTAAATGTCTGCAGCTGCATACCCGGTATTTGCTGGGTAATTTCAGTGCTATTGGTCACACCTAATTCTTTAAGTTGATCACCACTGAATGCGGAAACCGAAATGCCCACTTCTTGTAAGCTCTCTTCACGCTTTTGAGCGGTTACTAGAACCTCTTCCAGCAAGAAGTCTGCGGCTGAAGGCATACTAACAGCGGCGGCTAATAAGCCTGCGGCACTAAAATGAAATCGTTTATTACCTAAACTTCCAATACTGAACATAACTGTCTCTCCAATAAGCTCCGTTTCCATTAAGCCAATAAGGGCGCCTGGTACGGGGTTCAAGTTATAATTGTTATCGCTCGCATTATAGCTGAGCGCCAACAAGACACTTGTGCCTTGTTGATGTCAGTATATTAAGCGCTTAGCCGAGTTTCTTGGACCAGAGAGAAAATGGAAATGGACTGAGAGGGAAGTGGAATTGCAGTATGACAAGATTTAAGACGCAGGAAAACGCCTTAGAGCTAGAGCTGGCGGCGCTTAACCCACAAAGGTGTACAATAGAGGCCGCACAGTCTAAGGACAACAGGATCAAATTTAACTACTGAGTAAGGACAAGGCCGAAAAAGCATATTTTGCTCGCGCACTTGTATAATTAACGATGTCTGCGTTTATTTCCTTCCCTGCGGAAGTCAGTGCTATGTTCATGCTTTCTACACTGTCAAAAACTAGATCAACAGAGGCAAAAAACAAATCATCTCCACCAGGCTTGCTGCCCACATTTGTTCTCAGAACCATGTGCTGTAGACCCAAGGGTGAAAATTTATCTTTCACTAAAGCTAAGTGAGAATTTTCATAATAATCAAAGTCGAAATGGTCATTTTCAGTTTTTGGGTAACTTACCGTTAAACAATACATTTACATTCTCCATAATGAATTGGCAAAAAAAAACCGCGAGCTACCTCGCGGCAAGTCCTTACAGACTAAGGAAGCAGTAACTAGTTCTCGCGACGTTCCACCAAGGTTAATATACTATAAACCGCTACTGGTTCATCACGTTGATTGGTGATTTCAATATCCCATTCGACAACACCTGTCGCTTTGACTTCGTCTGGGCGCTTATCTTTCTTAATTTTTTGCTTACAGGTCAGCCGCGCTTGAATAGTGTCACCAATGGCTACAGGCTCTACAAAACGCAAATTTTCCAAACCATAGTTCGCAATTACTGGACCCTGTGCAGGGTCTACAAACATACCCGCCGCCGCCGAGATTAATAGGTAACCGTGGGCCACCCGCTTGCCGAAGAAAGAGTCTTTAGCGGCCACCTCATCAAAGTGAGCGTAAAAATGGTCACCCGATACACAACCAAAATTAACAATGTCAGCTTCCGTCAATGTTCGACGGTGAGTAATAAGTGTTTCGCCAATTTGCAAGTCGTCAAAAATTCGGCGGAATGGATGCACATCGGTTTTAATCTGCATTGAGCCCGGATTAAACTCCTTAGTAATAGCCGTCATTGTAGTGGGGCTACCTTGAATTGCAGTGCGCTGCATATAATGTTTCACCGCGCGAGCACCACCCAATTCTTCGCCACCACCGGCGCGACCGGGGCCACCGTGAACCAACTGAGCGAGTGGAGAACCGTGTCCAGTAGACTCCTTAGCGCAATCCTGATTTAACACCAGAATACGACCGTGGTAAGCCGCTGTACCCAATACAACTTTCGCGGCCTCAGCATTGTCTTCCGTTACTAATGAAGCCACTAAGCTGCCCCGACCGAGCTTGGCAATGGCAATGGCGTCTTCAATGTTTTGGTAGGGCATGATGGTTGAAACAGGTCCAAATGCCTCTACAGCATGTGGCGTTTCAACGCTTAGAGGTTGATCGCAATACAACAGCGTGGGTGGAAAGAATGCACCCTTGTCACGGTCAGCGCCCACCACATCAAAGTTTTCTGTACCACCAAAAATTAGCTCATTACCCTGCTTTAATTCTTCGACACGGGCCCGAACATCATTCACTTGATCACGGCCTACTAGAGGCCCCATACGCACGCCCTCCACTGAGGGATCACCGAGCGTCGCCTTACCCAAACGTTGTTTTAGCGCGTCTGCGACGGCTTCTATACGGTTTTGTTGCACAATAGTGCGTCGAATTGCAGTACATTTCTGCCCCGCTTTCACTGTCATTTCAGCGGCGACACCTTTCACAAACAAATCAAACTCGGGCGAGCCAGGCTCTACATTTTCACCAAGAATGCTGCAGTTTAAAGAATCAGCCTCCATTGTGAAGGGAATTGAATTTGCAACAATATTGGGGTGGGTTTTTAACATCTGACCCGTGGAAGCAGAACCCGTAAAAGTCACAACATCCTGCTCATTCAGATGATCAAGCAAATCACCCACGCTGCCACAAATTAGCTGAATGGCGCCATCCGGCAAGATGCCAGAGGCGACAATTTCCTTCACCATCACTTCTGTTAAATAACACGATGCCGTAGCCGGCTTAACAATCACCGGCACGCCCGCAATCAAACTGGGGGCAATTTTTTCCAACATTCCCCAACAAGGGAAGTTAAAGGCATTAATATGAACAGAAACCCCTTCTTTGGGCACCAAAATATGGCGACCTATAAAAGTGCCATTTTTCGACAACTTTTCCGCAGGCCCTTCAACCATAAAAGTTTCATTCGCAAATTCACGACGAGCCAAGCTTGCATAAGTAAATACTGTGCCGACACCACCTTCGATATCTACCCAACTGTCTGCGCGAGTGGCACCCGTCCAGGCCGACACGCGGTAAAAGTCTTCCTTTTTACTCATCAAGTGCTGACCCAGCGCCTTGAGCATATTGGCTCGCTCATGGAAGGTCATTGCGCGAAGAGCCCTGCCGCCTTTTTCGCGCCCGTATTCTAGGGCTGCCTTGAAATCAGCACCCGTACTCGAGACTTCACCGACTGATTCGCCGTTAACGGCATTAAAAACCTCAACGCCTGCACCTTGACCCTCGACCCACTGACCGGATAAATAGCTCTGCAACTTCATTCGGGTATACCCTCTCTAGCCTGACGATTCTGTCTATTGGCAAGGAGTATATGATACAAAATAATTAGAAGATAGTAATTTTTCGTGTTATATTGATCGGCACCCCAAACACAAGATCCGGCGCAATGGAAAATAGCGGCTGTTTGGGTGATTATTAGGGATCTATAAAGCCTTTTAGGTAAATACCACTGAATTAGATGATTGATTAATAGAGCTCACAAAACTCACTAATCTTTCAATATAAGACTCACAACAACTTAAAAGCTTGGCTAAGCCACGGTTCATACGGGCAAGCCGATACACAAAAAGCTAATAAGCGCCCCTATTGCCAATGTACTTTTACGGCGCAGGGTTAATTAGAGAGAGACATATTTATGAGCCGCGAAAACACTCCACAGAGCGACAAGCAAGACTACAACCAACTTGAGCCGATTGAGAAAGCCAGTATCGAAGAGCTGCGCAGCTTGCAACTGCAGCGCATGCGCAAGACCTTGGAGCACGCCTATAACAACTCTCCCTTCTATAAAACACAATTTGACGAAGCCGGCGTTCGCCCTTCAGACCTAGAAAGTCTTAGCGACCTTGCAAAGTTTCCATTCACGACCAAGACAGACTTGCGCGACAACTACCCCTTTGGGATGTTTGCCACTCCCATGGAGAACATTGTTCGAATTCACGCCTCTAGCGGCACAACGGGCAAGCCTACCGTTGTTGGGTATACCCAAAACGATATTGATGTATGGGCAGACGTAGTTGCTCGCTCTATCCGCGCCGCCGGGGGTCAAAGCAAGGACATGCTGCACAATGCCTATGGCTATGGCCTCTTCACTGGCGGACTAGGTGCGCACTATGGTGCCGAGCGTTTGGGGTGCACCGTCATCCCCATGTCTGGCGGCCAAACGGAAAAGCAGGTTCAACTAATTAAAGACTTTAACCCTGATCTGATCATGGTCACACCGTCTTACATGTTAAACATTGCAGACGAAATGGACCGTCAGGGCATCGACCCTCACCAACTAAAACTTCGAGTGGGTATTTTTGGCGCTGAACCGTGGACCGGCTCCATGCGAAAAGAACTGGAAACTCGTCTGGGCATCGACGCCATTGATATTTACGGCCTCTCAGAGGTTATGGGCCCAGGTGTCGCAATGGAATGCCTGGAAACCAAAGATGGACCCACAATTTGGGAAGATCACTTCTACCCAGAGATTATCAACCCAGAAACAGGTGAAGTGGTACCCGACGGCGAAGAAGGGGAGCTGGTTTTCACAAGCCTGACTAAGGAAGCCCTGCCGATTATCCGTTATCGCACCCGCGACCTGACACGCCTTCTGCCCGGCACCGCTCGCACAATGCGCCGCATGGACAAGATTACCGGGCGCAGCGATGACATGCTAATAATTCGCGGGGTTAACGTTTTCCCCACCCAAATCGAAGAGCAAATACTCGCGATTGACACACTCTCGCCACACTATCAAATTGAGATCAGTCGCGACGGCAATCTAGACAAGATGCAGGTCCTTGTTGAATCAAACAAGCAGCTGAACGAAGTTGAGCTAGAAGCGGCCTCTAAAGACTTACAACATAAAATCAAGACTATGGTGGGCGTTACCACTCGCATTAATATCATGCCCCCTGAAAGCATGCCTCGCTCGGAGGGCAAAGCGAAAAGAGTGATTGATAACCGCTTGGCACCTGTATTTGATAAGAGTTTTGAGCGCTGCTTAGCCAAAGCCAATTTCTTCGATAGCTTCTATCAGCGCTTCATAAGCAACAGTGACGATGCTAAAGCCATGTTCGCTAATACCGATATGGCAAATCAAAAGAAAATGCTGCAAAACTCTCTGTATATGATGGTGGCAGCACCCAGTGGAGTTAAAAAAGCGACGGCGCACATTGAACATATTGCCAAAAGCCACAGCCGTGAAGGTTACGGCGTTAAACCTGAACTCTATGACCTATGGCTAAGCTGTTTACTTGAAACTGTAGAAGAATTTGACGATGAACATGAACCTGTAGTGGAGTCAGCTTGGAAGCAGACACTAGAACACGGTATTGAGTTGATGAAATCCCAGTACTGATTACATTGGTAAAAATCCTATAAAAAAACCGGGCACTAATAATGCTCGGTTTTTTATGTACTCGCTTAGCACAACAACGCTCTTCGCCCCGCACCCAATACTATGCTTCGGCTAAACCGCCAAAACGCTCGTAGAAATGCGCATCAGCCCTTGGCAATTTACCATCAGCATTTTCCATCAGGCCAAGCAAATACTCTTCTGCCCCAACATAGGTGGCTCGGTAAATATTAGAGGTTAAATTCAAGGCGGCTTTACCCGCCCAATCTGCGGGCAATAAATCGTCGGGTAAGTCGGTGTCTTTCAAAAGAATGCGTCGATACTCGTGAATAAGTAGGGTTCGCAACTGGAAACACTGCCCGGGCTCAAGAGATTTCGATTTATTAATAGCCGCCATGACTGGTCGAAACCGTGTTAGAAAATCACTGTAGCGCGTTTCGAGCTCATCCAGATTCCAGCACGTTTGAGACATTTGCTTAAGCACCTTCTGAGACGCCAGCTCTTCAGAGTGGGCATTCATCACAACCACCTTGTCGACAACCCCTAACTCTTGCAAGGTTTCGTCGAGCGAGCGCCTATCGGCCCCAGGGCGCGCCAACACACCTGATGTTAAAGCTCCATAACCCAGCCAGCGCAACTCCCTAATCAATTCATCCCGCTCGCCCTCAACAAAGGCTGGCATCAACAGGGTCCACTGACCATCCCATTTTTCACGATGTGCAGAGTAGATACGGCGAGCCGTTTTTTGATATTGGCGGAGCCCAAACTCGGTAAAACTGTAGTAGCTGCGGCGCCCAATTTGCACTGAGCTCAACCAATTATCCTGGATTAAGCGATACACAGAAGTGCGCACCAGCCGCTGGTTGAGGCCAAAAGGTTTGAGAGCTTCAATCAAGCTTCCAAGCCAAACTGACCCACCATGCTGGGCAATGGAATCGCCAAAAATACTGACAATGAGCGAGCCCCCTCTCATCGGGCGCTGGGATTGAAAATCAGTCAACAAACTTTCAATACATTTCAGTTTGGCCATATATTACGATATTCCTGTATCAATTTTCGCAGGAGGGATTCTACTGATGAGGAAGGGCTCTGGCAAACATCGTGGCAGCATACGCCAGCAGTTTGCCCTTGTTTACAGTGAGAACTGTGCGTTTTTGCGGTGCTGACTAGGGGACATGCCAAACTGCGCTTTAAAACAACGACCAAAATGAGACGCGTCATTAAAGCCCCACTGAAAAGCAATTTCTGTGGCGGTAAAGGCATTCATTTCAGGGTTTTCAAGGCAATTTCTACAGCCCTCTAAGCGCTGAAGCTGTATATATCGCCCTACTGAGGTGTCTTCGGGCTTAAACAGCATATGCAAATATCGAGTACTGATCCCCTGAGCTTGGGCAATCATATCAGGCGATAGTTGGGGGTCTTTCAAATGCTTGTAGATAAAGTTTTTAACGCGGTAGATATACTCCACCCGAGGGCTGCGGTCTAAGCGTTGGCTCTGAGGCGTATTAAAGCTGAGAGACGTCACCAACAGATCAAGAATATTAGCCTCCAGGCGCTGCAGCAAGGCAGGATCAAAGTCATCAATTCGCTTTAACAATGAAAAAACAAACTGGCTTAATAAACCATTTGAACCCTGATTAGCCGCCATACGCTGCCCAAGATATTGCTCTGGGTCGCGCAATTGCGCCTGTAGGACATGATGAGGAATGGCGAGAATGGCCTGCCCGTAATGCGCTGGGAATTGCAATTCATAGGGTTCCGTAGCACTAGCTAAAACAAAGTCACCCGGCAGCAAATTGGCTTCTCGGCCGCGCTGAGAAAAGATTCCGGCGCCCTCTATTTGAAATTTCACCAAATAGAAATCATCGCTCACCTTACCAATATGCGTTTTCCGCCGATAAACATTCAAGGGCGCACTCTGCACTTGCGCCAGATGCATGGTTTCGAGTGAGCTCGTCTCGAGGTAACCACCAAAATCGGAGCTTAACTTCCCTGCCATTTCACAATCAACAGGGCTGAACGCCTGACACACAGCCTGGTTCCAGGATTCAAATTGATCGAGAACAGACACTTGGCTTGAAGGGCTGGCAATAATCATAGAACGCTTCCTCTATCAGACTGCTAGGATAGCGACAATCCTCCAAAGATGCCAGCTAAGTGCTCACAGCTATTGATACGTTATAAAGGGCGGCTTGCTGAATTTACGAGTCATTTATCGGTGCTCTGGCGACGGGCTAGTGAACCCTGCACACCCAGTGGCGGCAAGGAACAAAAACCTTATATCTCTTTCAAAAACTACTAACGCTGATCAAAGTCCACAACCACCTTGTCAGATATCGGGTGGGCCTGGCAACTCAATATGTAACCCGCCTCAATTTCATGGGGCTCTAAACCGTGTGTAACATCCATATCTACCTGCCCTTCAACGAGCTTGCACTTACACGTAGAACACACCCCAGCCTTGCAAGAATAGGGGAGCTCCACACCATTATTCATGCCGGCATCAAGAATGTTTTCGCCAACCGCAGCCAAGTCGAACTGAATAGCACGGCCGTCAGCTTTTAGGGTAACCCTACTGGTTTTCTCTTCACCATATTCCTGCACACGCTGATGAGCTTTGTCCATCCGTACTTGAGAGTCTTCTGAAGAACTGGCAAATAGCTCGTAGTGAATTTGAGTATCTTCCAGACCCTCAATACGGAAACCTCGAGAGATTTCCGACATCATAGATTCCGGACCACAAATGAAGGCTTCATCTGTCTTATTAATATCAATTAAACGGTTTTTTTGCAGTAAATAACCTTTCTTATTATCAATTCGTCCATTCAATAATTCAGAGCCCTGATCTTCCATGCTCATTATATTGATCCACTGGAATCGTTCCAAATAAGCATTTTTTACAAAACTAAGCTCTTCTTTAAACATCACAGAATTACTGCGGCGATTACCATAAATTAGCGTAACCTGACTGTGAGGCTCCGTGCTTAAGACCGACTTTATAATCGAGAGCATGGGCGTGATGCCACTACCCACAGCCAAACACATGTAGCTTTTTTGCTGCTCTTCACGCAAAGGCGTGCAAAAGTTGCCCTGAGGAGGCATCACTTCAATGCTGTCTCCACGCTTAAAATTGTCATTCGCGTAATTCGAGAACAGTCCATTATTGACGCGCTTAATACCAACGCGCATATGACCATCGTTCACCCCAGAACAAATGGAATAAGAACGACGAACCTCCTCGCCATTAATGTTGGCTTTCAGGGTTAAAAACTGCCCAGGGGAAAAACGAAACTTCTCCTCAAGAGCTTCTGGAACGGCCAGTGTAACGCACACTGCAGTCTCGGTTTCTGGTTTCACATCAGAAATCGATAATGAATAAAAACTTGTATCGGGCATAGTGCCACCTGTTGTTTTTCAGCTTATAGTTTTTTGAAGTAATCGAAGGGCTCGAAGCAATCGTCACACTGAAATAGTGCCTTGCAGGCTGTCGATGCAAACTCACTCACTCTATGAGTATCAACAGAGCCACAGCGAGGACAGCGAACGCCATTTTCCGGCGTTTCTCGCCCAGACTGTTCGAGCGCATCATTCGGCGCGGCAATACCATAGTCCCGCAGCTGCTCCCGCCCCTTGTCTGTCATCCAATCGGTCGTCCACGCTGGAGAAAGCTGGGTTTCCACGGAGTAGTTAGCAATGCCATTTTCCCGCAGCGCAATTTCAATATCCTCACGCATTACATCCATCGCGGGGCAACCAGAATAAGTCGGTGTAATAGTGACCGTTATTCTGTCGTCCTCGCGCTGCACGTCGCGCAGCACTCCCATATCCCATAATGAAAGCACGGGAATCTCTGGGTCTTTGACCTCATCTAAAATGCTCCACAAATCTAGGCACAGCGAGTTGCGTCGAAATAACTCTCGCTCGTACTGCTCTTGGCGCATCGCGGGAATACGTTCCATTCACTCACCACTGACTATTGGGATAACAGCGATGCACATGCTGCAATTCTGTTAACAAGTGGCCTAAGTTTTCCGTATGGTAACCTTCTCGGCCTCCCCGTACCGCCCACTCCGTCGTTGGCACCTTCAGTGTTGCTGCCGTCAAAATTTCTGAAACTTCGGCCAGCCACTGATCTTTGAACAAGGACGCGTCAACAGCAATCTCTGCCTTTATTAAGTTCTGCTCCAACAGATCGTGCTCAAACAATTCATTTGTGTAGCCCCAGATATCGTCAACCGCCGCTTGCAGCCGCTGATGACTTTCCTCTGTGCCATCGCCTAAACGAAGCACCCAATCTGTACTACGGCGCAAATGATAGCGAGTTTCTTTGACGCCCTTGGCCGCAATCGCCGCCAAAGTCTCGTCTTTAGAATTCATCAGTGCTGACAAATAATGGTTGTGATAGACATCCAGCATTAACTGTCGCGCAGTGCTGTAGGCAAAATCTCCACGGGGCAATTCATTGATTAAATGATTTTGAAACTCCCGCTCGCTGCGCAGGAAAGCAAAGTCATCTTCCGTTTTATCATTGCCGGTAAGATCTGCTGCGTAGGTATAATACATACGCGAACGACCGATGAAATCCAGCGCAACATTGCCCTGAGCAATATCTTCCTCTAGAAAAGGACCGTGGCTCACCCACTCAGAAATTCGGTGGCCCAACACCAGGGCATCGTCACCTAAACGCACAGCGTAGGTGATGATTGCTTGTTTTAATTCGTCGTGCATTACGTCACTCTCTTTGTTAATTCGTTGGCACTCATAACACTCACCCCCCAGCTACATATTGTTCACTTCTTTGGGAAGTGGATAATAGGTAGCATGACGGTAGGGCTTGTCGTCAGACGGATCGAAAAAACAATCACTGTCGTCTTCTTGTGACGCGCAAATGTCACCCGATTTCACTACCCAAATGCTCACACCCTCACTGCGACGAGTGTAACAATCTCGCGCATATTCCAAAGCCTGCTCACGATTTACAGCGTGTAAACTACCCACGTGCTTGTGATCTAAGCCTCGCGCCGAACGAATAAAGACTTCAAATAATTCTAGATTTTCTACAGACATAATTTTCTCCAGCAATTTTGACAACAGCTACTTAGGCGGCCTTTTCGGCACGACGAGCTTTTTGTTTTTCGTCATAAGCAATTTGCGCATCGCGCACCCAAGCGCCCTCTTCATGCGCCTTCACATGGTGCTGAATTCTCTGGCGGTTGCAGTGACCGTTACCATTAATGACACTTTTAAATTCTTCCCAATCAATTTCGCCACTGTCGTAATGACCGCGTTCCTCATTCCACTGGAGTGATTTATCTGGGTGCTCTAGGCCTAAATATTCAATTTGCGGCACAGTTTGATCAATAAATTTTTGCCGTAAATCATCATTGGTTTCGCGCTTTATTTTCCATTTCATCGATTTTGCTGAGTGGGCCGACTCTGAATCATGAGGGCCAAACATCATCAATGAAGGCCAGTAGAATCGATTCAAGGAATCTTGGGCCATTTGCTTTTGCGCCGGTGAGCCCTTCGCCAGCTCAATCATAATTTGATAGCCTTGGCGCTGATGGAAACTCTCTTCCTTACAGATGCGAATCATGCCGCGCGAGTATGGGCCGTAGGACGTTCTCTGCAGCGAAACCTGGTTGCAAATTGCCGCGCCATCAACCAACCAGCCAATTGCACCGATATCGCCCCAAGTTTGCGTAGGGTAGTTGAAAATAGAGGCATATTTGGCGCTGCCATCCTGCAGGGCCGCAATTAGCTCAGCTCGAGAAATACCCAGAGACTCGGTCGCGCTGTATAAATACAGGCCGTGACCCGCCTCGTCCTGCACCTTAGCCAACAACACCGCTTTACGCCGCAGTGACGGTGCGCGCGTAATCCAATTGCCCTCTGGCTGCATCCCGATAACTTCAGAATGCGCATGTTGGGATATCTGACGAATTAGGTTTTTCCGGTAGCCTGCCGGCATCCAGTCTTTGGGTTCAATTTTTTGCTCTGCATCTACACGGGCCTGAAACTTTTCTTCCAAGGCAGCAAGTTCTTCGCTCTGATTAATCGTTGTCATGTTTAGCTTCTCTGAAGACGACAAGGGAATTTCTATTACCAAGTGAGTTAATGATACGCAATTATCAAAATAAATCAATATTTATGTATCATTTAATTGGGCGCGTTAGCGCCCTGCTGTGGCGCTAAACCCGCTCTATGATCAAGGCAATGCCCTGCCCCACACCAATACACATGGTGCAGAGAGCATAACGGCCCTGAGTGCGTTGCAGTTGATACATTGCCGTGGTCACTAGGCGGGCCCCGCTCATTCCGAGAGGGTGACCCAGCGCAATAGCCCCGCCATTCGGATTCACATGGGCAGCATCATCCTTCAGCCCCAGCTCACGCATGACAGCCAAACCTTGAGCTGCAAAGGCCTCATTTAGCTCAATGACGTCCATATCGGCCAAACTCAAACCTGCCTTTTCCAGAACCTTGCGAGTTGCCGGCACTGGCCCAACCCCCATGATTCGGGGATCAACCCCGGCTGTGGCCATCGCAATTACTTTTGCCTTTGGCGTCAGGCCATAGGTATCAGCAGCCGCGGCAGAGGCCAACAACAAGGCGCAAGCGCCATCGTTCACGCCCGATGCATTGCCCGCCGTCACTGAGCCAGATTCGCGAAATGGAGTGCGGAGTTTATTTAAGCCCTCAAGCGTCGTTTCGGCTCGCGGATGCTCATCGGCATCCACCACAATGGGGTCGCCCTTGCGGCGTGGAATGCTAACGGGAACAATTTCCTCTGCAAAAATACCGTTTGCCTGAGCCTCCGCGGTTTTCTGCTGACTGTTAAAAGCAAATTGATCCTGATCTTGCCGAGATATTTCATAATCGGCCGCCACGTTTTCGGCGGTTTCCGGCATAGAATCGATCCCGTACTGTGCCTTTAACTGTGAATTGACGAAGCGCCAGCCAATGGTTGTATCAAAAATTTCTGCTCGGCGACTGTAGGCCGCATCAGCTTTCGGCATCACCAGAGGGGCGCGCGACATAGACTCAACACCCCCAGCAATCATCAACTCGGCCTCGCCAGTTCTAATGGCCCGAGCCGAAAGGCCCACGGCGTCCATACCACTACCGCACAGGCGATTAATCGTAGTGCCCGGCACTTGAATAGGCAGCCCAGCCAAGAGCGCACTCATGCGAGCAACATTGCGATTGTCTTCGCCCGCCTGATTCGCACAGCCATATATAAGGTCGTCTACCGCATCCCAGCTCACACCGGGATTACGCTCTTGCAGAGCACGCAATGGAATGGCCCCAAGATCGTCAGGGCGAACAGATGCCAAGGCGCCCCCATAGCGGCCAATAGGGGTACGAATAGCATCGCAGATATATGCATCTCTCAATAGAGTCATGATTTCTCTCTCAGTAATTGGATAATTTGTCTTCCTAGCAGGCCTCCAGAACAAAGCCCTAGCTAGATAATACCGCGCTGTTTATGCGGTAAGATTTTCCGCGGAAATAAGCAATATCTTCGCCACTTTCGTTGCTGACGGTGACATCATAGAGGCCAGTGCGGCCAGCCAAGTGCCTCTCAACCGCAAGCGCACTTAGCGTTTCGTCCTCGCGACCGGGTCGCACATAATCAATTGAGCAAGCTTGCCCCACCGTGCTGACATTGCGGCTGTTGCAAGCAAAAGCGAAGGCGGAATCTGCCAAGGCAAAAATGAAACCGCCATGACAACTGGAATGACCGTTGAGCATGTCCCGACGAACTTTCATCGTCATAACAGCGCGACCCGGCTCAATGCTTTCTAACTTCATCCCCAATGCCTGCGAGGCATTGTCGGCGTCGAACATGCTTTCGCCACACGCTTCCGCCAGCGCCATTGGGCTCATTAGGCTTTCTTTCATCGCTGATTCCCGTTTAATTACTGCCCCTTGAATACAGCAGGACGCTTGGCCATAAAGGCGGCAACGCCTTCGCGGTAATCATCGGTTTGACCCGCCTGACGCATGTAATCTTTTTCCAATTCCAGCTGCTCATCTAGAGAGTTGGCCGTGGAGGCTTTCAGTGCCCGCTTGATCAAAGACAAACCTTTGGTTGGCTGTGTCGCCAAGTGCGCCGCCAAAGCTCGACTTTCAGCTTCCAGCTTATCGTCATCTAAACACTGCCAAATCAGTCCCCATTGCTCCGCCTTTTCAGCGGGTAATTTGTCGCCAAGAAGCGCCATGCCTTTGGCGCGCGCCATCCCGACAAGGCGCGGAAGCACCCAGGTACTGCCGGAATCGGGAATAACACCAATCTTGCAAAATGCTTGGATAAAACTGGCGGAGCGAGCCGCCAAGACAATGTCAGCTGCTAGCGCGAAACTCGAGCCCGCCCCCGCCGCCACGCCGTTGACGGCACAAATCACGGGCATCTCAAGAGAGGTAATAGCCCGGATCAGCGGGTTGTAATTGGTTTCAACCGACTCACCTAGATCTGGAGCCTCACCTTCGGCAGAAACAGCGCGATCGCCCAAATCCTGGCCCGCACAAAAGGCACGGCCTTTACCAGTAATCAACAAACAGCGAATTTCCGAATTGCTGCGCACCTCTTTCAGGGCTTCGCGAATTTCTCGGTGCATATCCGTATTGAAGCTATTAAATTTCTCTGGTCGATTCAGGGTTAATAAGGCAACACCGGCCTCAATGGAAAACTCAATGGTCGTAAAATTCATAGCCCTAGTATCCTGTATAGATAGATTTGCATTTTTTAAGGAGGGCTGTGATGCCCTCGCGGCGACCATCTGCGGCAGCGAGTCTTATAAGCCCCTTCACAGCTATGCGCATGAGCCACTCCAGACTGAATCGTGGAGCGCCACTATAACGCATAGACAGGGAGACGGACTATAGCACCGCAAGATACAGATCTACAATTAAAATGAATATTTTTGTATCACTTTATGATATAAAGAGGAATTGAATCACCGCGTGAATTGTCTTGATTAGAGTTAAATATTCAATTTAATTGTTTATATTCAACAGCTTATAAAATAAGACAACAACCAAGCCCTGACAGAAATTGAGGACTCAGTAATGCAAGTTTATAGTATTGACGGTATCACGCCGGTTATTGATCCCGCAGCGTACGTCCACCCCACCGCGGTATTAATTGGCGATGTGATTGTTGGTCCCAACTGCTACCTAGGCCCCAACGCGGTGTTGCGCGGAGACTTTGGGCGGCTGGTCCTAGAAGAGGGCGCAAACCTACAAGACACGTGTGTTATGCACGGCTTTCCCGGTACAGATACTATTGTGGAAAAAAATGGCCATATTGGTCACGGCGCTGTACTACACGGCTGTCATATCGGTAAAAATAGCTTAGTTGGTATGAATGCCGTAATTATGGATGGCGCGATAATAGGCGAGGAATCTATCGTCGCTGCTTGCGCCTTTGTCAAAGCCAAATTTGAATGCCCTCCTCGCTCAATGCTCGTTGGCAGCCCGGCAAAGATATTGCGCCAAGTAAGCGACAAAGAAATCGCTTGGAAGTCTCAGGGCACGGCTGAGTACCAGCAGTTAGCGCTGCGGAGCAAGATGACACTAAAACAGGTAAAACCACTGACCGAGCCAGAGCTTAATCGGCCTCGGATAGACCTTAAATCCTATGAACCACTGTACAAGACCCAGCGCTAGCGGGCTTGGCAACACAAGATCAAAGCCTGACATTTATTTTTGGAGGGGTTTTCTTCCTCCGGTGTTATACACTATACCCAAGCGCAAATAGAATTTTTCAACGCGCTCTAGCGAATGCCTTACCGGCAAGGTAACTGAGATGACGGCGGCAGATACCCACTCCATAAACCGACCACCTATCAATAAGGACGGTGCACGCGCAGCCCGGGGGCCGCATGGCAGTTGTGATATGAAAGACAAGGGCGCGCCGTTTTTACAAACCATGTTTCGCGACAACAATGCCAGCTTATTGCGCTTTTTGAGCCGCAAGTTGTCGGAACCTCACGAAGCAGAAGACATTGCCCAAGACGCCTATCATAATCTGCTGCGTATGAATCCGCCGGTTGAGCTGGATAATGCTAGAGCCTACCTGTTCCAAACAGCGGCCAACCTAGCCCTAAACCGTATGCGCAAAATCAGGCGACAATACCACCATGCACAAACAGTACTGGCAGAAGCCGACGGCGACAGTGGGCTTACCACCACCTCGCCTGAACAGGTCGCCTCTGCACAAATTGAACTAGACCGGGTGCTGGCCTCAATTGATCAGCTACCCGACAAATGCCGGCGCGCGTTCCTAATGAGCCGCTCTGAACATAAAAACTACACTGAAATCAGCCAAGCCTTAGAGGTTTCGGTGAGTACTGTAGAGAAATACATCATAAAAGCCCTTCAGCACCTTCGGAAACAATTGGCCGATGATGTAACATCAAGCAGCGCCCGCTCCCCAGGAGCAAAATCCAAATAAGCTTGAGGCCTTTAAAGCCTGTGGTGTTATAGGATTAACAGCGATATTTATTTTTAATTGTAATGAACTGCGAACTGCAGTATTTGAGTTTACTGATGACCGATACAACACTTAATGAGACAAGCAAGCAGGCAGCGACAGAGTGGCTGGTGAAGTTGCAGTCTCCTCAGCTAACTGAGACTCAGCAGCAAAGCTTCTTTGCTTGGCTCGATCAGGCGCCAGAGCATCAAACGGCCTATATTGAAGCCGAGGCGCTGTGGGAAAATCTAGCCGCGCTCGAGCAATTGCCGCCAACGGCCGCCGACATTATCAACTTAAAACCTGTCGCTCGCCCTTGGTACTCTCGGCCGCAAGCGGTCGCAGCCTCTTTAGTGGGTATAATAGCGCTACTATTTTTACAATTTTCGCCCACTACAGGTAATACTGAGTATCAAACCGCCATTGGAGAACAGCGTAAACTGACGCTGGCCGATGGGTCCCGTATTCACCTCAATACCCACTCCACACTGCGCGTGAACTTTCAGAACGACAAACGTCGAGTCACAATGATAAAAGGCGAGGCATTTTTTGATGTTAGTAAAGACGCCCAGCGTCCATTTGTCATCGAAACCCCAGAGGGCATAGTACGGGTATTGGGTACAAGCTTTAACATTCGAATCGACAACACAAAAACTATTGTTGCTGTTGTAGAAGGTAAGGTAGGCGTTGCACCGCTGGCGGCCGTCAATGAAGTGGCCACGTCTGAGTTTGAACCCCTCATAACTCTCACAGCCAACCAACAGTTTGTTCTTGCCGATGGCAACATAAACGAACATGCCAGCGCCGTAGATGCCATCGCGGCCACCACATGGCGACAAGGCAAACAAACTTATAACGGAGTCGCACTCGCCGAAGTCATTCGAGATCTAAACCGTTATTATGTCGGTGAAGTTAAATTAGATGATCCAGCCATGGAAGATATTCAGGCTGTAGCGGTTCTAGATTTACGAGATAGGGACAGTGCTATTGCCGCACTAGAATCTACCTTCAACGTTATAGCGGTACAAAAATCTCCAGAGTTAATCGTGCTACATTCGGCGAAATAGTGTTAGCATCTCGTTCTTAGTCGCTCGACAGAAGCGACTTTAATAATAACAACTCGAGCTGATGCGATGCACAAAAAGGGACTGCATATTGCAGTGTTCCTAACACTTTACTTTTTTTGCAGCACCACTGTCGTCGCTGCAAAATTCCTAGTGCCTTTTAATCTGCCCGCAGGCCCCCTTTCTGACGCTCTCATTCAATTTGCAAAGCAATCTGAAGTATCTTTGCTCGTATCAAAAGCGGCCGTATCCAATCTGACCATCGATAATATTCAGGGCGTGATGACGCTGACCCAGGCACTGGATCGCCTTCTGGAAAACTCTGGGCTGAGCTATAAATTCATAGATCGAAATACCGTTTCAATCTCAGTAGCACCAGCGCTGGCAGCCAACAATCTAGAGCACAACGATGCAGGCGAATCTCTAAACCAAGCTACTGAAACGTCTTATACCATTGAAGAAATCATCGTCACAGCTGGCAGGAGGGTGGAAAATCTACAAAAAGTACCCATTGCCGTTTCTGTTCTGAACGGGATCAGTTTACAGGTCAGCGATATAAAGGACCTTACTGATATCGCGAGTCGAGCACCCGGCCTTACCGTTTCGTCATTTAGCTTGGGGCAACCCTCTATTCATATGCGCGGCATAGGATCAAATGACGACGGCGCCGCTATGGACAGCTCTGTGGTGGTATTTTTGGACGACGTTTACGTGGGCAGGATGAGCACCATCGACTTAAGTGTTATGGACCTACAACAAGTAGAAGTGTTGCGCGGCCCGCAAGGAACACTCTATGGCAAAAACGCCATCGGTGGAGCCATCAAATTAATCAGCAAAGAACCCACCAGCGAACCTGAAGCTCGCCTGAGACTTACCGCGGGTAACTATCAGGCACGCGGGCTCAACTTTTTGGCCAACGGTCCCCTTAACGAACACTGGCAAGGGCGCGTATCACTCGATGCCAGACAGCAGGACGGCTGGCAGGAAAATGTCGTGATTGGCGGAGAAAAACAACACGACGAGCAAAAATGGGGAATTCGCAGCCAATTGAAAAACACGGCAAGCGACAACATTGACGCCCTATGGAGTTTTGACTTCAGTGGAGACAATCGAAACTCTACCGGACGCATTCCTGTGCGCGGGGGGGTTCCCATCCGCATACTTGATGACTTGGGCCAGCGCATTCCCGAAGTGGATAGCGCGGGTAATATTGCCCTGGATGCGAATGGCCAGACACTTTACGCCACCGCTTTACCCACTAGCATATTTCAGCAGCTGGGCGGCGATCCACGACATGCCACCAACGAAAAGGAAGGTTTTACCGACCGAAAGATTTGGGGCCTGAATCAGCGAATAAGTCACTCCACCTCCTCGGGAAACTGGATATCCATCACAGCTTACCGCGACAGCGATTTCGGCTGGTACGAAGATTCAATTGGTATTCCCAGCTTCGTCAGCGATCAAGGGGTTACAACTCTTGTGGATGAGACTCACAAACAATTTTCACAAGAAATACGCTGGACCTCAGACCTCTCCTTAACCAAGGCTTCGCCTGAGGACAAATCACTTTCCTATGTGTTGGGAATGTACTACTTGTATGAACGCACCGATCGTCTGGAAGAATTTAGCTTCAGTGATACAAGTGCTCGTACCGCCCAGAGCAACCATACCGACAGCTATGCAATTCTTGGTCAGCTGGACTATCAACTCGCCACACGCACCATACTCACTCTGGGGGGGCGCTACAACCGAGACACCAAGAGACTCAGCCAAGAATCACTCAACGGTGGCTCTCCCGCAATTATTCTCGAATCCTTTCAGCTTTCATCTAGAGAGACCTGGCAAGATTTCTCTCCTAGGTTTGCGCTCTCCTACACCTCCAGCAACGACCAACTGCTGTATGGCGCCATTTCTAGAGGTATGAAAAGCGGTGGCTTCCAAGGCGCACCTAGCACACTGGCCATTGCACAACGCGTCATCGATCCTGAGTCAGCTTGGGCTTATGAGCTAGGATTTAAATCACAGTGGCTGCAAGATCGCCTGCGTTTGAACTTGGCGGCCTTTTACACCGATTACCAAGACTTACAGGTCGTACAATTTCAAACTATCGACAATTTTGGTCAATTTCAAACTGACAATGCAGCGTCTGCCACTCTGCAAGGGCTAGAATTTGAATTCGATGCCTACCTATCAAGCGCTCTCAGCATTTCCGGTTCTTACGCCTATTTAGACGCTACTTACGATAGCTTCGATGATTTAGGCGGCCGCGATTTTACTGGGAATCATCTACGACAAGCACCCAAACACACGGCGACATTGGCTCTGGAGTACGAAATTCCTATTCCATCAGGAGCGCTGAACCTGCATGCCGACTACCGATACCAATCGAAAAGCTTTCGCGAACCCGACAACAGCATCACCCAGCAACCCGCCTACCAATTGGTGGACGCAAGCTTGAGTTATCGTGCGAGCGACAATCAGTGGGAAGCAACACTCTGGGCTAAAAATGCACTGGACGAGGAATACATTGCCCACTTATATGTGCTGGGCGGAAATGACTATGCGAATTTTGGCATTCCCCGTACCTATGGAATTACCCTCAGCATGAACTTCCGATGATATTATATTTGGCGCCTAGTCTGGATTATCGTATATTTTTCGACTTGCACTAACGATACGAAAATATTTATACTTTTATTGAGGTGTATCATGTTTGCGGTGTTAAACAACTATCACTGCCTCGCAATACGACAGCGCTTTTTATCGCCACTCGAGGCACTGGCACCTTAAGGCAGTAAAGATACACACATACTAAGAAACTACCGGAGCGTCTAAACAAGCTCTTTTTTCACTACAAGGCGATTCACATGGGCGCGAGCAGCAGCACTACAGCAAATTCACAATTCCTCGATAACACTTTAGATAGCGGGGGAATTAGCGCCGCGCAGATGATGATCATAGCCATCGCATTAATATTAAATATTGTGGATGGCTATGATGTAACCGCAATGGCTTTCACGGCGCACAGCATCGGTGAGGCCCTGAGTATTTCCCCTGCTCATCTAGGGATTCTATTTAGCGTGGCTCTTGCAGGAATGATGGTCGGCGCCATGTTTATTGCCCCTTTTTCCGACATGATCGGGCGAAGAAAAATGCTGCTTATCAGTGTTACCTTTATTGGCATAAGTGTCATTATCACAGCCTACTCAACCGCACTGTGGCAAATGATCTTACTGAGAGGCATCACCGGCTTAGGCGTGGGTAGTATGCTCGCCAGCCTGACGGCAATCAGTTCCGAATACACACCCAGCAAATACCGCAGCTTAGCAGTTGTCACCATTACCGCTGGATATCCCCTCGGCGCTACCCTCGGGGGATTTATAGCGGCGCCTCTAATTCCCGTTTATGGCTGGCAGAGTGTTTTCCTTGTAGGCGGTACAGCCACTCTGTTCATGGTGCCTGTTATTTATTTTTTGGTTCCTGAGTCACTTCAGTTCCTAGTCACCAAACGCCCCCCCAATGCCCTGCAAACACTTAATGCTGCATTGACTCGCATGAACAAACCCACGCTCAATCAATTACCTGAGCTTGCCCAGGAAGCGAAAATTGAAAAAGCCAACGTCCTCAGCTTACTGACAGAAAGCCGCCGACTGACAACTATTACTTTGTGGTCGACGTTCTTTTTCTGTTTCATTTGCCTCTACTTTCTAATGAGCTGGATACCTAAGTTAGTCGTCAATTCAGGCTTGTCCGAATCTGAAGGCGTTTACGCGGCGGTCGCTTTAAACGGCGGCGGCGTGATTGGCATTATCGTACTGGGCTGGGTGTCGTCGCGTGTCAGCTTATCGAAGTTAATTAGCACCTTTTTGTCCCTTGCCGCTCTTTTTATGATGGTGTTTGCGAGCGCCTCGGCAAGCGTCAACCTACTGCTTATCTTATTTGTCATTGGCTTTTTTCTTCAAGGTGGATTTACTGGCCTCTACGCCGTTGCTGCAAAGATCTATCCAACAGAAATTCGCACCACGGGAGTTGGCTGGGCCATTGGCCTGGGACGATCCGGCGCTGTAGTGGGGCCCTATGTGGGAGGCCTGCTTATTGCGGGAGGCTATTCAATGGAAACTAACTTCTTCCTTTTCGCCCTACCTTTATTAATCGCAGGCGTGCTGTCATTCCGCTTGGCGGTAAAGTAAAAAGCCCTTTCAATCTGAACTTTCTTTCACCGGCCGCGTTGTAGGTTTAACGACTTACAGACGGCCGGCATTATTACACCGACGCAATAAGACCTTCCTCAAAGCAATTAAGTAAGAAAATTCCTCTGCCGCGCGACTTCAAAATTGACCTGTATGCATATACAGCCTATAGTTCTACAGCCCCACCCATTCACATCTGCGCAGGCCATTGCATGAGCACTGAAACGGCTAAAAAAACTCATACATCAATGAGCCTCAAACAAGCGCGACGTATTGTGCTAGCAAGCCAGGGTTTGCTACAAAAAGAAGCCTTTGGTACTGGCATTCAGGGCGTACAGCAAACCATCAATCAACTGCGTTACATTCAGATCGATACGATTTCTGTTGTGGAGCGAGCACATCATCACGTTCTGAGCACTAGAGTTCCGCATTACTCGCCAGAGATGCTGCACGAGCTACAAGCCAAGCAAAAAACTGTTTTTGAATACTGGTACCACGCAGCAGCTTATCTACCCATGGAAGATTACCGTTTTTACCGGCCCACAATGGAAGGCCTCCAAAAGAAAAAGCCAGTCGATAAAAAGCTGCGCAAAGGCATCCTACAACGGATAAAAACCGAAGGTCCTTTGTCATCAAAAGACTTTGACGCGCCAAAAGGCAAAAAAAACACAGGTTGGTGGGACTGGAAACCCGCAAAAAGAGCAATGGAAATGATGTTTTTGTCCGGCGAACTGATGATTGCCGAAAGAAAAGGTTTTCAAAAAGTATACGACCTGACCGAAAACTGTTTGCCCGACTCCATTAATTTAACTCAGCCCAGCGACGAAGCCCGCGGGTATTTTTACATTCGCAAGATGCTGGCGAACCTAGGGGTCGCGCGCGCCAAAGACATTTGCTACGCACGCACAATGGTTAAGCACTCGGGCTTAGACGTTCAATCATCTATTAACCGCTGCTTAGAGAACCTTGTGGAATCAGCGGAGGTTTTATCTTTCTCTATTAATGATCAGATTTATTACTGCCTCGCCAAAACACTTAATGAATCCCCGAAACGTGTGGGCCGAAAACATATCCGCTTTTTGTCACCCTTCGACAATTTGGTGATCAACCGGGATCGTTTATCAGACCTTTTTGATTTTGATTATAAACTAGAATGTTATGTTCCGGCTGCGAAGCGTAAGTTTGGGTACTTTGTCTTGCCCATCTTATTTGGCGGCGAACTGATTGGGCGCCTGGATTGTAAGGCCGAGCGAAAAAGTGCCGTATTAATTATTCACAAGCTCTGGCTCGAAAAAGGCGTGACGATCAACGAGAAACTCGTTTCAGCGCTAAGCCTAGGCTTGAACGAGTACAAGATTCAACTAGGGTGCAATGCTTTAGACCTTAGTGGAATTGACAACAAGATACTTCGTCGAGCGCTGCAAGCGTCATAAGCCATAGCTGTAGGGCTCAAACCAAGTAAAAAGCCCCTTCACCCTGCACCACAAGCAAAAACAGCATCTATAATCAATTATTAGAGGCCTATACGGGCCTCTGCAAGCAAGAGCCGCGAGACTGGCAGAAGCCCACTCTAAAAAGGGGCCCGATTATGGATGTGGCGAGGACTGACCAGCTGGACCTTAGTACTCTATCCATTCCCTATTAATGGAATTGATAGAGTCTACTCCACATTTTCATTAACAAACTGATTCAATTCAGAAAGCGAACGAATAATGTATAAATTCTTGTTAGCCGATATGCTAGTTAATTTTTCTATGAAGTTTTCATTCCAAAATTTTGGGCAAAGCTTTAACACCTTATAACTTTCCAGCGTTCCCTTTAAAACCGAACTGCCTTCTGGCCAGCCTTCAGGTTTGATAAATAGCCCCTTAATGAGCCGTATTGTTACCAAACAGTAAGAGGTAAGATAAGGTAGGTCTATATAGATTAAGGTATCAGCTATGTCCAAGCGCTTATAAAATGATTCAATAGGCCCAAAGCCATCAATAAGCCAGCTGCCGCTTGATAATATATCGTCATGCGCCTTGTCGAAGCTCGCACGATCTACTCTCTCCCCATTTTTCTTAAACTCAATTGAGTCCAATGCATGCAATTTAATTTTTGTTGCTGCCGCTAAATTTTTACTTAGCGTAGATTTACCACTGCCGGGTTTACCGAATACCACTACTTTCTTCATGCCGCCTCCATTAGCTTAACTTAAACCCAGGAGGCAGACATAAAAAACCCGCCTCTTGGGCGGGTTTGATAGTTTATAAACGCATCAAAAATCCCACCATTCCTATGGAATGATGATAATTCGAGTGATCACTTGAGTGAGGTTTATATTCATTGTAAATATCTTGCTCGACGGAGAATAAAATGTCAACTGCACAAACACTGACACTACCCTGCCGCAAAAAAACACCCTCTGATAAAAGAGCTCCATAACAGCCAATGCCCGCCATGAAAAAATCGCTAGATCGGAGGGTTCATTAATACGGAAAAGAAAAAGAGTTGACGCGAGAAAACAAGGAAAATATGATGATGCTAATATTTTCCATCATCAAATAAGATCACATTTATGCCTTCAAGCCCAGATACTGTCGTCACCGCACTGGACCCCCGCAGCAAAAATGCAGCTGTGCGCCAGCGGATTCTCAAGGCCTTTGAAGATCAGGCTAGGGTAGTCGGCCCCCGAGGAGTAATTATCAGTGAGCTGGTCTCCGATCTGGGCATCAGCACTAAAACCCTCTATCGGCACTTTGATAACAAAGAGCATATTGTCTACGAATTGATGACTATGTGGTCGGAGCACTGGCTTTCTCTGCAACAGCGCGGCTTCAGTGATGGTCTAACACCCAAACAACGCATTGAGACCATAGCCGTCAATTGGGTGGAGCATATGTCACGTTTCAGTGAACAGTTTTGGCTACAACTCGAACGGGATTTTCCCGAGGCCTTCGAGATTCATCAGCTACAGTACCAAGCGTTTTTGGAACGCTCACGCCAGAATTTGGCGGCCCTCATACGTGAAGACTTGAACCCCGATTTGGCACTGTCTACGCTGATGAGCATGATCAATCAAGCCACTGACGGTCAACTTTGTGATCGTCTCAATCTCACCCGTAAAAACGCCTTGTTACAGCTCATCGACCTTTGGACCCAGGGCGCATTTCGGCGAGAGTTACTACTGTGAGTACAGCGGAAATTTATGCCGTAGGCGCGCCGCTCATTGTGCTACTGATACTGGCCGAGAGCTGTTTCTCTGCCTGGCGTCAACTGGGCTACTACAAACTCGCTGATGTTGGCGGCACGTTGGGCTTGCTAGCAGGTAATATCTTGGTTTCAGGTCTCAGCAAAGGCGCCATACTTGGGCTCTCCTTCTATCTCTACCAATTTCACCTGCTAGACATTGCCGACAGTCTGCCGCTTTGGCTACAGTGGCTTATAACATTCTTCGCCGTGGATTTTGTCTTCTATTGCTACCATCGCGCATCCCACCGTGTGCGCGTGCTGTGGGCAGTACATATGAATCATCACTGCAGCGAGGAGATGAATTTTACCGTCGCCTTTCGGCAAGCCTGGCTCGGCCCTATTAGTAAAATTCCTTTCTTTATTGTGCTACCACTGATTGGTTTCGACCCTAGCATAACGGTCGTCGTGGGGGTCATCTCCACGCTTTGGGGTGTCGTCGGCCACACTCGCTGTGTAGGTAAGCTGCCAGCCATTATCGAATTTATTTTTAATACGCCCTCTGCTCACCGCGTCCATCACGGTAGCAATCCCGCTTACATCGACAAGAACTACGGTAATTTATTTATGCTCTGGGACCGGCTGTTTGGCACCTATGCGGAGGAGCGGGAGACCGTCGTCTTTGGACTGGTTAACAATATAAAAACCAACAACCCAGTAAGCCTTACTTTTTATATTTGGAAAAAAATTATTGCCGACCTTCGTGCGTCTAAATCTGCTAGAGAGCGGTGGCTAAGTTTATTTGGACCACCGAATTGGCAGCGGACTGAGCTGTGAAATCGCGACTAAAAATTACTCTCTGATCTCTATGGCTCATTCTGCTGTCTAGCTAAAATCAAATCATCTGATGCGAAAAAGGGGCGATACCCGCCCCTTTTTTTGCTTAGCGCTTGTGGTTTTGCATGTAGTCCAGCGTTAGGTTTGAGAACAATTTAACTCCCAATTTCAATCCGTCTTCATCGATAGCAAATTCTGGAGTGTGATGCTCTGGAGCTTGATCGGCAGGAAGGTCCAGCGGCTTGCCGCCGACAAATAGGAAGAGCCCTGGAACTTCTTTCTGGAAGAACGAGAAGTCCTCGGCGCCCGTCTGGGCTTTTTGCAGGCGCACATTGTCTGCCCCAGCGCTGGTCACCAGGCTGGGCATCATCTCATCCATCAGTGCTGGGTCATTGTAGGTTACCGGGTAACTCTGACCCCAGGGTAGTGAAATCTCAACTTCGGCATTCATGCTTTCGGCGATGCTGGTCGCTTTACGGCGTATGGCTTCAAGTATGTTCGCTCGCATGACAGGGTCCAAGCTGCGTACCGTACCGGTCATTTCCACTTCGTTAGGAATGATATTTGTACGATTTCCGCCATTGATTGAACCTACCGTAACGACAGCGGCGTTGGTCAGGAGTTTTAATTCACGACTGACTATAGTTTGCAAGCCCATCACTATCTGAGCACTCGTAACCACAGGGTCGACGCTACTCCAAGGATAGGCGCCATGAGCCTGCTTGCCCTTTACAATTATTTTCCATGGGTCAACCGCCGCCATGATTCCACCGGATCGATAGCCTACCGTGTTCACATCTTCCTTAGAGGATATGTGCAGGCCGAAGACAACATCGACGCCCTTCATGACCCCTTCTTCAACCATCACCTCAGCACCACCACGCTCACCTATTGGTGCGCCTTCCTCCGCTGGCTGGAAAATAAACTTCACTTTACCCCGCAGTTGGCTTTTCGATTCAACAAGCACTTTAGCGGCTCCCATCAACATCGCCATATGGGTGTCGTGGCCACAGGCGTGCATTACCCCTACCTCCTTACCTCCATAAGTAGCTTTTACCTTGGATGCAAAAGGAAGATCAGCACTCTCTACCACCGGCAAGCCATCCATATCAGCTCGCAGCGCTACTGTAGGGCCAGGCCTCCCGGAATCGAGTACCGCAACCACTCCGGTTTTTGCAACACCCGTTTGTACCTGCAGACCTAAAGCCTGTAGATATTCAGAGATGTATTTAGCGGTTTTGAATTCACGATTAGACAGTTCCGCGTGCTCGTGAAAGTGACGGCGCCACTGAATGACATCGCCCTCTACGTCGCTGGCCAATTGTTCAACTGGGGCAGCGGTGGCCAAGCCGGAACAGAATAACAAGGGGACTAAAAACCTTTTCATATCGCATCCATTATAAATTATCATTATTGAGAAAATTGACCCGCATAGCTTAAGTTAGTGTCACTTGATAGCTAATCAGATTTTTCCACCGCCAAGCAATTTCGACCCGATGCTTTGCTGGAATAAAGCGCTTTATCGGCAGAAACAATCATACTCTCTGGTGAAGTTTCAGGCCCCGGAATCGTGGAAAAAATACCGTAACTCATGGTGACATAGTCGTCAACTGACGAAATATCATGCTCGATTTTCAAGGCAGCCAGCTCCTTCATTATTTTTTTAACGACCTTGGTTGCGTCCCTGTCAGTTGTGCCGGGTAATATAATAGCAAACTCTTCACCGCCATATCGACAAATGGAGTCTGAGGAGCGATTTACAATTTTTCTCATGCACTCCGATACTCTTTGGATGCAACTGTCACCGCCAATATGGCCATAGTGATCATTATATAATTTGAAATAGTCTATATCACAGATTATGAGCGCTAAGACTTCTTCCTGTCGCCTATGGCGAGTGATTTCTTGAAGTAAGTTTTTGTCAAAATATCGCCGGTTATATAGACCCGATAGTGCATCGGTATAGGTCAACTGCTCCAGCTCAATATTGGCCAACTCAAGTGCTGCCGTTTTTTCTGAGAGGGATGCTGTTTTTTGCGATACCTGTTGCTCCAAGGTTTCCACAAATATTTTTTGTTGATTAATTTCTACGATTTGAGCTTGTGTTTTATACCTAACGTAGATAATCAAGCCAAAAATAACGGCCAAAATATACAGACAATAAGCCCACCAGGTTTTCCAAAGTGGCGGAGTAATGGTGATTCTTATTGAGAGACTACTGTCGGTCCACTCGCCGCTATCATTAGACGTTTTCACCAAGAATTGGTAAGTACCACCGTCAAGATTCGTATAGGAGGCTGTATTTTCGTTGCCGATGTGAATCCATTCTTTATCGAATCCTACTAACATATAGGCATATTTATTTTTATGCGGAGCATACAAATCAAGCGCAGCAAACTCTAGCGAGAAGAAATTTTCTTGATAGGAAAGGTTGATATCTTCGACATAAGCGAAAGGTTTATCTAATACAGCGTCCGACCCCATCTTTCGAAATCCTGTTAACACCACCTTAGCGTTATTTTTCTCATGCTTAATTTTCAAGGGATTAAAATAATCAACACCTCGTGGGCCACTGATGTAAATATATCCGTCCGCTGTTTTGGCCAAGCCGTCCGTATAATATTTAGTGCCTAACAATCCGTCGTCTTTATTATAATTGCGTATTTCATAGGTTTCTGAATTTATCGTGGTAATACCCTTATTCGTTGCCAGCCACAAATCTCCATTTTTATCATCTGAGAGACTTTTAATTAAACCACTGCTCAAGCCATTCTGGGTCGAGAATCTTCGGAATTTTCCAGTCTCTTCATCCAGACGATTAAGACCTTTTTTGGTGCCCACCCAAATAACGCCATCATCGGTTTGATATATTGCTTGTATGATACTGCCCAAGATACTGCTCTCGTCGTCAGGCTGTTCTCTAAACGTGACAAACTCCTTATTGGCGTCATCCCATAAGTTGAGCCCCGCCCCGGTGCCAATCCATAGGCGATTTTTCTTGTCACGATACATTACTAGCACTTCTGCATGGCTCAAACTATGAGGCTTGTCCGCCTCTGGCATTAGGTGCTCAAATTGTTCTTTCGATGGATCATACACATGCAATCCATTCTTATATGTGCCCACCCAAATCCGCCCATCGATTGTGCTATTGATTGCCCGCACTTCCTCAATGCCCGTATGCTCAATTTCGGTCGCCATTCCTGTATTAATGTTGTATTTCAAAAACGCAGACTGCTGCGCAAACCAAAGCGTTGACGGATTAGTTTGGTGAAGAACTGGCTTGTAGTTCCGCATTTGTTCAGATTTTTTTCGCGCGAATGAATCAACTGGAAGAGATGAGAAAATATCTGCACTGAGCTCTGTTACCGATTTTGTGCCCGACTCAATCCGACATAAAACACCACTCGCCGTGGCAATGATTAGATTACCGTCAAAATCCCTCAGCAAACCATTGGGCGATGAAAGCTCGTCATTATGCAATTCGAAGAAATTTCGATTTTGGGTGATCTTATATATTCCATAAACTTCTGAGGTCGCCCAAATTATTCCCTGCTTATCTTGAAAAACAATGCGTATTGCCCCCTCATTGGGCAATTGCATGGGGTGAAATTTTTCCTGTTTTGGCGAAAGTTGAAACAGGCCAACATCAGAAGCAGCCCATATCAGCCCACTGCTATCCTCCATCAAGGAATAAATTTTTCCTATGGAATCTTTGTTAGTGCCTGTAACTGCCCGAAAAGTCTTATCTTGTGAATTGAAGACAAAAACACCTCCTTCTGTGCCTACATAAAGCACACCTTGCTGCGATTGTAATATGTGCCGAATTTGATTCTTACCAGAGGCAGCCGCACTCTTAGGCTCAGGCAGAAAAACGTTAAATTCTTGAGTGATTTTGTCATAAATGTTCAGACCGTATGACGTACCCACCCAAAGTGAATTCGGGCCCGCATCCTGAATTGACCAAATTCGATTGTGAGATAGGCTGGAACTTAATTTTTCATCGTGCTGGAAACGCTGGAAACTTTCACCATTTTCGCTCAAGCGATTAAGTCCGTCGGCGTAGGTACCGAACCACAGAGCACCCGAAGAATCCTGATGCATAGACTGCACTCTATTGGAGCTCAAACTGTTATTGTTGTTTAGGTTATTTTTGAAATGCTGAAAAATATTGGTTTTGGGGTCGTAGCGGTTGGCGCCGCCGCCCCAAGTCCCGACCCATATAGCGCCACTAGCTTCTAAGAGAATATTTCCGGCGTTATTGTGCGAGAGAGAAAAGGGCTTAGCGATATCATTTTCGAATATGCGGACTTTCTTACCGTCGTAATTCATTAAGCCGTTTTCGGCTGTGCCAAACCAAAGAAAGCCTTGATGATCTTGGAGAATGGAATATATCTCAGAGGAGACAAAGCCATCTTCTTCACTCAGCAATTCAATTTTATAATGTGTTTCCTGAGCAAAAATAAGATGGCTCAACAGGCATGAAGCCAATACGCTGATCACTCGCAATAGGTACGACATAAAATCCTTATTGGGCTTCTCTGTAAACAAGCATCTCCTTCTAGAAATACATCCAGTACCCGAGATAATAACGCGATTTGGCGCAGAGTAAACAGAGGAAAATCAGCTTTTATAGCTACAAGCTGAGTTATATCAAAAGAAGTTTTTAATACTTTTGGGATATTGCGGGATTGAACGTTGAATTTCGCCTAAAAGGCGGCCTCGAAACGACTAAGGCCGCATAGAATCAAGCTTTGACCGACCCATTAAAGGGTGGGGATTAACACCAAACTCGCCTCAACAGGGCCAGGTAATAGAGGCGTATTCTTAAAAGCCAACCAATCGCCGTGACTCGCACGATAAAATGCTGACAAAGGATGCCCACTTTGCCCAGCGGGCATCGTCAGATAAGCCTGCTGCTCTCGGCCCGGCGACACAATAAACCGCATTGATTGGCCGGCGCTTGGGTGCTGGGCTAAGGGCATGTCCGAATCACCGTCCAATTCATCAGCTGGCATGTTCAAATAACTTCGTAGAAATTCTGGTAGCGCAGAGGCTAAAGGGTGATGCATACGCAGGCGATTTTCTGCTCCCCAGCGGGCATGGGCTACACTGCCATGCTTTTCGCTCAGGGAAGTCAATGTCTGGTTCAGCATGTCTAATGTCCACTGCTCCCAACCATCCACACCCTTGGGCAACCAGTGAGCAGGCGCTTGGTCTCGCAGAATTTGCAAAGGCCCCTCGCTCTGGCGGTTGAACAACCACAATTTGTCCGTATCATAATCCTTGCTCAATAATCCATCGGCCTGCAGCCTTGCTATAAGCAGCTGATTGATGCGCTGCATAAATTCTTTGCGATAGTATTTCACCACGGTGTAAGCCGCTTCGTTCACTTCCGCGTAACCCGACCATGAACCCAATAAATCTTTAGCTTCTTTCTGCTCTGGTGTGAGCTCGGCCTGATTTGCAAGCAACGACAGCAAGTGGTCTCGCCATGAATTCATCAATACGGCTTTATTATTCGCGACCATCCGCGCCATATCATCTTCCGTAAACTGCTGCTGCGCCTTTAAGTCTTGCTCAATCAACCACCCTCTAGTGCCTAATTCGTATTGGCCATGACCAATTTTGTCTAAGGAATCGCCGCCCACGATGCGATTGTTGGCGGTCCAGAGGTAAGATTGCGTCTGCGTATCTAATACTGGGTAGTCATCTGCAGGCAACCAGCCCTGCCAAGTGCCCGCAGCCTGCGCCCAAGGCACCACGCGATCACTAGGCGTTGGGCCGCGCTTAGGAAGTCGTCCCGCCAGACTCCACGCCGCGTCACCGAATTTATCGGCAATCAAAATATTAAAGGGACTAATGCCAGAGCGCTGGGCAATGGCCGTGGCCTCGGCGGTGGTTTTTGCCCGGTCAAGATTCATATATTCAAAGGCGTTTAGCGCTTCTGGCTGATGGGCCAACCAGCGATAGGCATAGATCTCCCCATTTATCTCAAACAAGGGCCCCCACTCAGTGCTGCGTACTTCTAATGCAACACTTTCACCGCCACGCACTTCAAGTATCTCTGTTTCTAGCTTAAGCGGCTGAAGCCCTGAGACGCTTTGGTAAAAGTCACCTTCAATATCTACAGCAATTAAGTCGGCCCAATCACCCGCCGAGTTTGTCATTCCCCAAGCAACGCTGCCATTGCTACCAATGGCAATTGAAGGCAAACCCGGTAGCGACACGCCGTTTACTTCTAGCATTTCACCTTGCTCATCGGGGTAGCGTAGCTGAGCGCGATACCAAATGTGCGGCAAACTGAAACCTAAATGAGGATCATTGGCCAGCAGCGCCGCTCCGTGACTTGTCATAGCACCGCTCACGGCCCAGCTGTTTGAACCCTTCATCGGCGCCTCTGGCTCTATCATCGCAATTTGCGCCACACTTAAACCCTGAGGAGACCACACACTCTTTAAGGGTAATATTGAACCGGCGACCAAAGAGCTATCTAGGGCCGTATCCCACTCAGTGCCCTCGGGTTGAATAAAGGCCAAAAGAGCTTCGCCACCACTTCTGAGAAGAAGCTCTCGAGCGTAATCTCGCGTTGCAACTTTTGAGGTCATCTGAGCAAACATAAATGCCGACACCAACATGCTGTCTGCCGGCTGCCAATCAACTGGGTCTGTGTTCAACAAAAGATATTCAAAGGGTAGGCTAGCCAGCGAATTACGGCCTCGATTAATGCCGTGAGTGTATGACTCTAATAGTGCCAGCTCGTCTGGCCGAAGCAGAGACAAGGTGTCTTTGGCGCGCGCTCTCAGTTGATGAAGACGATAAAGGCGATCATGTTCCAATGCTTTTTCGCCCACCAAGGCCGATAATTCGCCAGCGGCAAAGCGTCGTTGAATATCCATCTGGAAGAAACGATCTTGACCATGGGCAAAACCTAAGGCGTAAGCCGCATCAGCCTTGCTGTCTGCCTCAATAGTGACGACACCTTGTGCGTCTCTCAAAAGCGAAACCTCTGCGCTGAGACCAGGCCCCACCTGTATCTCACCACTGAGCTTGGGCAAGCTACCGTGCAACTGCCAGTAAACCAACAGACTAAAAGCAAGCAACAAACAAAACAGTAAGCTCGCGCCGCGCTTTATCCATGTATTCATAACAGTATTCCGTGGTAGCCTTAAAGATAAGCCACAGCATATGCAAATTTATTGAAGGCAGCAATCACACTATTAATCAATGTAATAAAGGATAAACAATGACCGAGCAGTCTATTTACACCCCCCCTAAAGTTTGGCAATGGGACTCTGAAAACGGCGGCCGATTCTCGAAAATTAACCGCCCCATTGCCGGCGCTACACACGAGAAAGATCTTTCCATTGGCGAGCATTCACTACAGCTATATTCGCTGGGCACTCCCAATGGCGTGAAGGTTACGGTACTGTTGGAAGAGCTGCTTGAACTAGGAACAACTGAAGCCGAATATGACGCATGGCTGGTAAACATTGGTGAAGGTGATCAGTTTGGCAGCGGTTTTGTCAGCGCAAACCCCAATTCGAAAATTCCCGTTTTGGTCGACCACAGCACAGCGCCACCAACCCGAATTTTTGAATCCGGTGCCATCTTGGTTTATCTCGCCGAAAAATTTGGGGCATTCCTGCCAAAGGATCCAATTCCGCGTGCCGAGTGTATGTCTTGGCTGTTCTGGAATATTGGCAGCATTCCTTTTTTAGGAGGTGGTTTTGGGCATTTTTATGCCTACGCGCCGGAAAAATTTGAATACCCCATTAATCGCTATGCAATGGAAGTAAAAAGACAACTAGACGTATTGGATCAGAATCTAGCGTCGCGACAATTTATGTGTGGCGACGAATACACGATTGCCGACATGGCCAACCATGCTTGGTATGGCAGCTTGGTACTGGGCAGCTTATATGAAGCCCAAGAATTCCTCGATGTTAGCTCATACAAGAATGTCATTCGGTGGGCACAAGAAATACAAGATCGTCCCGCAGTTCAACGCGGCTTAAGAGTTAACAGAGTCTGGGGCCCTGAAGAAAAACAACTACCAGAACGTCACAGCGCCAAAGATTTTGCTTAAGAATTATTAAGTTAAAAATTTCAGATTCGCCGACCGCATTTTTTCCAAAATGTGGGCGGCAAGTTTAATCAACCCTTCCAATCCAATGCATTCATAAATTTCAACAATACGGCATTTGTCCAACCAAAACCGTACTGAACCTCATACTCCCCGCCACCTGCGGTAGTTCCCAGCGCTTCAACATTATATTTCTCTAGTAGGTTTCCCGTTTGCCGATAAACCAACAAATTGTTTTCAATCCAGCGACGTGCCCCCAACTCGGCATCACCGTGAAACCCATAATTTTTAAGACCTCGATAAACCATCCACTGCAAGGGCGCCCAACCATTAGGAGCGTCCCACTGGTGAGTGGTGTATTTCAAGGTTGTTACCCAGCCCCCTGGTTTCAAGAAATTTTCCTTCAATTCTTTAGCAACGTTTTGAGCCTGCTCATTGAGAGCAAGGCCAAAATACAAAGGAAAAACCCCTGCCAGCGAGACCACTGGGCTTGCACCACCACCCAACAAATCAAGATCAACAAACATCTTCTGTTGATCATCGTAAAAGAGGGTTTGAATGGCATCCTTCCTCTGTTTCGCAAGCGTTTCGTACTTCACTTGCAATACCCTATTACCCTGAAGGGAATAGGTTTTCGCCAGAGTTTCTTCCAACTTGAACATCAAAGCATTCAAATCAATTGGAACAATCTCGCTAGTCCTAATAGAGCTTAGGTCACTGGCATCCCGAAACCATCGAGAACTAAAGTCCCACCCTGTTTCTGCAGCGGCTCGAATATTTCGAAAAAGAGCATTGGCGCTTCCACTATAGCTGGCGGCCAATTCAAGATCTTCCTTGAAACTCTCTTGACGGGGAATAGGGTTGTCATCCCAATAACGGTTTAATATAGACCCACCTAACTGCACTACTCGTTTTTCAGTATCACCGTCTTGCAGTAGGCTCTCTCTTCCCGCCATCCAAAACTTATATTCTATTTCAAGCTGAGGCAGATAGTGCGCATATACGCCACTGTCTTTTTTCAAGTTCGCAAGCAATGCAACCATGAGAGAAAAGAATGGCGGTTGAGAGCGAGAGCAATAATAGGTTCTGTTACCATTTGGAATAAGGCCAATTTCGTCAAGTAAATAAGCGAAATTGTTCACCATATTCTCTACCATTCCAATTCGCCCAGACTCAGCAAGCCCCAGCATGGTGAAGTAACTGTCCCAATAATAGATTTCTCGGAAACGTCCCCCAGGCACAATATAGGGGTAAGGCAGAGCGATAAGTGAAGAATTGTCTGCATCATCACTGTTGCGACTTAGAACACTCCACAATTCATCTATGAGCGTTCGCACGCTCTCCCCATCGACTATATCTGCGCGAGCTTCTGAACCATGAGATTCTGGAACTTCAAAATTAGTTAAGACGAAATCATCTAGGCAAAAATCTTCTTTTGCACTTTGATCCTTATACATTCTAGAAACGATTTCTACAGAGTATTTGGGTCGCGCGTCGGCAAAGGTTTTGGAGTCCTTAAACAAGGAACTTAGCTGCACCTCAGAAAAAAACTCGGGAAATACTTCATCAGGCGGAAGAAGGTCAGGTTTCATAGAATGCATAGACCTTATGAATTAGCTGCAATGCCAGCAGGTAGAGCATTGTGCTCAACGTGCCTTTTAAACAATGACAAGCAATAAGTGATAGCCGCGATCGGAATTAGGGAACAGTAAAAGGCGGTTCTGCCATCAAACAATTCGAATAAAGTTCCAGTGATCATTGAACCTGTGGTGCCACCTAATGCCGAGAACACTACAATCAAACCCGTCATAGGTGCATGTTGAAACTTCGGCAAGGCAGACAATATAACTGAATTAATCGCCGGATATACTGGCGCCAAACACAAACCAATCATTGGAAATATGAAAGCAGCTAGAGGCGCATTAGCCCAACTTGTAACCGGCTCATCGCCAACCAGTGCTGTAAGCGGTAAAACAATAATGACAGCGAAAGCAGACAGACAAAGACAAGCCAACAATAATGGATACCAATGGAGTTTTTTAAGAACAATACCGGATATGAAGCGACCCAAGGCAGTGGAGGCCGCCAAAATCCCCGCCATCTGAATACTGAGCGTTGGCGACATATTGAGCTCTGAACTGTTAAAGCTTGGCAGCCAAGTCATTATACTTTGCTCGACGAGCACATAAAGGAAAGCACAGATTACAAACACAAACACTAAGGGCTTCGCACACAGATTCAGCATACTCCCAAAACTTGAAGCCTTTGAGTCATCAAGATCAACGGTTTGCTCTACGCCCCCATCAAAATTTGTAAACAATAGTAATACACAAGCTAAAGCACAGAGAGCCGACAACACATAGTACACCCCTAACCAGCCATGTGAGCTAGGGTTCGCATCGTCGACAAAGAGGCTAAAAATAAAGTAGGCAAACAAAACGCCAAGCATAAAAAATGATTCCAGAAAACTCATCAGGCTCGCATGCTCTTTTGGCCCCTGTGTTACCAGACCAATACAAGAAAAGGCCGATACTTTGATAACAGCGAAGCCCACACCAACACAGACAAATAGAATCTTAGTCATCCAAAATGAAGGAACTTGAGGCATCGCCAAACACATTATGGCTAGGCTTGCCATAGCAATAAACATAGCCCGCTTATAGCCAAATCCGGCAATAAAAGAGGCTATTAAAAATGACGTTATAGCAATCGGAATATCTTTACAGCCTTCTAGGATACTCGCCGCAGACTCTGTTACCCCGTAGGTATTTTGTACCTGGAAGATTACGATACCCACACTATTCAATAAAATAGCAAAGATAAAGTAATTGACAAAAAGAGAACATTTTATGGCGAGCTGGTTCATTTTAAGAGTTCCTGAGCTAGCTTTTGCCAAGGGGACAAATTACCCCGAGGCTTTTGCGAAAATGCCAGCAACCCAATCATGGGCTGCTGAAAGGAACGCCTTCAAATTAGAAAATTCTAACCTTCAAACGCATCAATAAGATTTAGAAAGCGTAAGCAACACTTAACTTAACATTTTTCGGCAAAATATAGCGACCATTGGGAGCCGCCGCATTCCGAGGATCACCCTCAGTTAGGCCTTCTTCATCAGTCAAATTGTCGAGCACCAATTGCAACGCGACGTTTTCACTTGCATTGAGAATTACGCCTAAATCGAATTTTTCGTAGCTTGGCAACACAACAGAGTTCGCGTTATTAGCATAACGGTCATCCACAATGCTCACCGAACCATATACAGTACCTTCCATATTATTGGCTAGTTGGAAGTCGTAGCTGGGCGCAATACGTAACTGAAATCCTGGCTGACGCTGTGATTCGTTGCCGTTATCCGTTGGGCTCTCGGTAATTTCTGTTTCCTGAATGGTGCCATTCACAACCATGGAAAGACCACTCTCGTGCATCCAACGCACATCGATTTCAACACCGTAGGCTTCATTCGTGAAGTTTTCGGCCGGCGCCCCAGGTCTTGCAACAAAGGAATCGCCTTTTACTTCGTTACCAAAAAACGTGAGGTACGCGGATAGATTGTCATAGCTTGCTTTGTAACCAAGCTCAAACTGGGTAACTTCCTTAACCAAGTCATCACCACCTTCGAAGGCCCCATAATTGTCTCTGAAGTCATCGAAGTAAGGAAACTTAAAGCCTTGACTCACTCGAGCAAATACTCCTTGGTTTTCACCGATGGCCCAGTTGGCACCAGCCGTATAGGAAGTTTCCGACTCATCGTAATCAACCGATTTTGTAATGATGCCATCACGGCCTTCATCGACGGTGTATTGCACTTCATGATTTTCGCTACGCACTCCGAAGTCGATCGAAACGTCACCAGACACCCGGTAAGTAAGCACCGAGTAAAAAGCATTATCTTTGGCGTCGCCTACGGCGTCGATGTCATAATTCCAACCACAGCTATCAATACCCGGCTCATTACAAGCAATGCCATTCACCAGCTCGCCACCACTGCCTACTACAAAATATTCATGATTACCCAGTGACCACTGCTCATCGGTAGACGTTGAAGCGGCGTAGTAACCTAAGACAATGTCGAAACTATCGAAACTACCTTCCAAGGCCATGTTATTGGTAAACGATTCGATTTGCTTGAGCACTTCCCAAGTGCCAAATTGCTGTATATAAGCATCCCCAGAAATTGCTGCACCAGTAACAGCCCCAGTAAGCAGACCAGTGATAACAGCACCTGAATCTACGCTTGCATCAGCCAATAGTGCCGCCACATTAACTGCTCCGCCATTGGGTACAAAACCCAGCGTATCGGCGTCGCCGCTGGTAAAGTTCAAGCTGTTACTTAGACTCCAATTATCTGAAATTTCTAATTCAAAGACAGCGCCTGTTACTGAGCCGTCCCAACCTCGACCGTCAGCCAAGTCAACAGAACGCTCTTCGTTATTGGGTCCGTATTGAATAACGCGCTGACGATTAAGTGTGCCATGCTGAGTGTACGCATTGTCTATACTGTCAACGTTAAGCGCAGAGGGCAGATACCATGTGCCGTGATCATCTGTAGCGCGATGGTAGAAACTCAAGCTACCTTGATCAAAGTCTTTGTTGATATTGATGGTGAACTGATTTCCCTCCTCCGAGGAATAACCAGCATCACGAATACCGGTCGACGTGGAGATATACCCACCCATCATGTAGTAGAAGCCATCTCCCAGCTCGCCACTAACCATGCCGTCAAATCGCTGTAAATCGTAATCTGAAGTCGAATATTTCAGCAAACCTTCTGTTTCTTCACTGCCTTTTTTCAACAAAAAATTGGTGGTTAAACCAGGCTGACCATTATCTTGTACCGACTGAGGGCCGCCACGCAAACCTTCAACTCTCTCGATGGTTTCATCAACGCGGAACAGGCTAGTGTTTTCTAAAAATGAAAGAGTCGCAGGCGGAAAAATTGGCGCGCCTTCAAGCTCCAAAGTGTAAAACGGTGCGTCTCCGCCGCTTGGAAAACCACGAACAAATACGTTCGCGCCAGCAACGCCACCCGAACTCTCAGCCCAAACGCCTGGAATTGACTTCAATAAGTCGGCAGTGCTCTTAGGGGAGAATTTCGTAATATCTTCGCCACTCACATTTGTGATGGCAAAGCTTGCATCTAACTTGCGCATTTCACCGCCGTTTGCAGTGCCGGTTACTACAATTTCTTCCAGCGTGGCAATAAATTCTGCTTCACTTACGGACTGGGCAAAAGCGGCTGAAGACAAACAAACTACAGCTCCGTGGATCGCCAGTGATAGTAAATTCTTTTTCATTTTACAATCCTCTCTCGACATACATTTTATTTTTTAGTCTAAGGCAACAGCAGTGAAAACGACGTCGTTTACGCTAAGTATAGTTCGCCAAAACCTCTTTATATGACAGCAATCATAAGCTAACTAGCCATCATTGATGATCGATACTACACAGCTATGAAATGCGTTTCAATGAATTCTTGCAACGCATTTCATAAAACCTCTGAAAACCGTTTCAATTTGGCGGTAGTTAAGCGAGATTGATAGTGGTAGAGTACTGCTTTTAAAGGAGTTTTTGGGAATTGAGGGGTTTGAGACAGTTTGAGTAAAACACGCACAATTACAATGGATGAAGTAGCCATTTTAGCCAAAGTGTCTAAACCTACCGTGTCTAGGGCCCTAAGCGGCAGCCCTTTAGTGAACGCCAAAACTCGTGAACGCGTGCTCGCGGTCGCCCGTGAACACGGCTATGCCGTGAACCGCAACGCCCAAAAGCTGCGTCATAAGCGCACCAATACCATTGCCGTTTCCATCGATTTTTTGTCGCACCGCCAAAACCACGTCTCAGATCCATTCGTATTTGAGTTGCTGGCCGGTGTCTCAGAAGCCTTAGGCAACCAAAATCAAGACCTGCTGCTCACCGCCCCCAACCACAATGACCCAGATGTGTTCCAGCAGATGCTGCTATCTCGCGGTGTAGACGGTTTTATTTTCCTTGGTCAAGGCCATCGCGAAGACATGCTCGACAAATTTTCTGCGCTTGGCGCTCCCATGGTAGTTTGGGGGGCGAAACGCAAGAAGGAGGCTTACTGCGTTATCGGCAGTGATAATGTTCGTGGCGGTGAATTAGCCGGTCAATATCTTATAGAAAAGGGACGTCGTAACATTCTCTTTGTGGGCGACCCAAGCCACAACGAAATATACTGGAGAATGAAAGGCCTCAAGTCGTCCGCGGAAAATTCTGGCTCCAGCATTCACTTTAGTGAAATGCAGCTCAGCAATTTTTCTTATGAATCAGCCTATGAATCTGCCATAAGTTATTTCTCCGAGGCGGAAAGCTTACCCGATGGAGTGTTTGCTTATAGTGATACAGCTGCAATGGCCATTATCCATGCACTCAAGAAATTAGGACGTCGAGTGCCTGAAGATGTTTCAGTGGTCGGTTACAACGACATACCCGGGTCTGGTTTTTTCAGCCCTGCTATCACCACAATTCGCCAAGAAACCTTTCTCGCCGGTGAATTAATGGTAAGCAAATTGATGAAAATAATTGATGGTAAGAAGACCAAATCAGAGACCATTAAAACTGAACTTATTATTCGCGATACATAAGATTCTAATTTTGGCTTAACTCTAAATTTAACTTTTGGCGAATGAATTTGGCCAGACTTTCAACGGCATGGTCGGCAGCACTCAAGGTTCCGACCTGCAGCTGGAACACGTGCCAGCAGCCTTCGAACTCTTCTAAATAAACCTCCACCCCACTCTCACGAGCTTTTTTGGCCAGCCTGTCTGCGTCGTCAAACAACACCTCCTCGCTGCCCACCTGAATTTTCATCGGGGGAAAACCTTCAAGATTTGCGAACAAAGGAGAGCAAGCGGCGTCAGTTATATATTTTTCAGAGGCGTACATCTCGACACCTTGTGCTATCCAAGCCTGCGCCAGCATGGGCTCACGCTTTCGCCTCTCCACGATACTGCGGCCCGAAAGAGTAAGGTCAACAAAAGGTGAAAGTAAAATTTGCCCAGCAGGAAAAGACATGCCTTCGCGCTGAAGTCGAACAAGTAAAGAGAGCGCCAAACCGCCGCCGGCGGAATCACCCCCAACAATAATATCACTCGGACTATAACCCTCAGCCAGTAGAGCTTTATAACATAACAGAGCATCATCTTGAGCCGCCGGAAAAGGATGCTCAGGCGCCAAGCGATAGTTCGGCAGCACAACCTGGACATTACTACTGCTTGCAAGATGAGAACTTAAGCTACGATGAGTTTTCGCCGAGCCAAGGCAATACGCACCACCGTGAAAGTACAAGATGACTTTGCCCTTGCTCACGCGCTTCGGCGTCACCCGCTCTACTGTAATGCCTCCTACCGAGTATTGTTCAAAGACAACCTGCGGCGCCAAACGACCAATACCCGCTAGCAGACTCACTAGAGCTCGCTGCCACTTCACTGGCAGAGGTGGGCGAACGAGGGCCTTAAACGTGAGGCGAAGCGAAAATCTTAGCCCGGACTTTAGCATTTTTTGATTTTTATCTGACATTAAGTATTCTTATTTTTATTGGGTAAAGTTAACAGCGGAACGAGTTTAAAGGGGATGCAGGGTCCCGTCTAACACCGTTCCCCATATCGCAATGTCTTTAAGTAATTTTGGGTCTACATCATATGGGTTTTCCGCCAAGACAGTGAAGTCTGCGCGCTTACCCAGCTTGATTGAACCTATTTCACTTTCCATTCCTAGGCTATAAGCCGCCTCGGTAGTAATAGCACGCAGCGCTAGATCCAGGGCGATTTTTTGATGCTCTCCCCATACCTTGCCATCACTAGCAATTCGGTTTACGGCGACCCAAACCTGAGTCAGGGGTTCGGCGGGCGCCATAAAATAGTCGGAGTGAAAAGAAAACGGCACTCCTGCGCGCGCCAAACCTCCCAATGGCGATATATCGGCCGCTCGCTCTGGCCCCAATTGTGCACTCGCATAAATTGGCGCCAACTCATGAAGGTAATAGGCATTGTTAGAGACAACGATCCCTAAGTCTTTTACTCGCTGGTGCTGCTCTTCACGCGCATAACCGTAATGCTCCAAAACAATACGAACATCGTCACGAGGACTGATTTCGCGCTTCTTCTCAACCATTGACAATACCTGGTCTAAACCGGCGTCACCATTAACGTGCAGATGAAAGTGCCATCCTTTATCCCAAAATACATCAAAGATGGATTGCTGCTGTTCAGGCGTCATCATCCACTCGCCATGATGGCCATCGATGAAGGCCTCACTCATTTTCATTGCCGGGCTAAACATCGCCCCATCCACGTACAGCTTAATGTGCTTGATAATTTTGAATGGCTTGTATGAATCCACTAAGCTTTGGGCCTTCTCTTCTACATCGGCAACTGAGTCTAGGCGCTTCATGTAATACATAGCATTGGGCACCACGACATAACGATAGGGAATACCGCCCCAAGTTTCTAAGGCCATACCAAAAAATTCTAAATACTCATTCAGCTGGGGACCTCCCTGCTCACCCACCGTAGTCAGGCCCCCCTTATGAAGAGTCGAGCTCATCATCGACAAACCCTTGAGATATTTTAGCGGGCTCACCAATTCCATAAACACCGATTGGCCAACGGCAAATAAACCAGTCTCCCAAAGGTGCCCTTCCTGCCAATTTGCCTGTTCGCTCGCCGCAAAGTCACTTTCGCTCATGCCGTACATCTCGAGCGCCACCGTATTAAAATACAACTCGTGCACTGAGCGCTGCCAAACCACAATGGGCTGGGTACTCGAAATATCGTCCAGAATATTACGGTTGAGCGGGCCGTGATACAGCTCGTGATACCCCCAAGTGAACAGCACCTCGTCAGGCCCCTTCTCACTGAGCAAGGCACTTAGGCGCGCCCTAAAGTGCGCTTCCGTTTTTACCGCGATGGTGGTGCCAGAAGGTGTCGCCCACTCCATAGCCGAGACGATATCGAGCGGCAGAATTACGGCCGCAATAGATGGGTGAATGTGAGGGTCGATAAACCCCGGCATAAGGGTTTTGTCCGCAAAGGTTGTGTCGAGCCTCACGGCCTCACTAGCAAACTCTGCTTGCAAGCCGGTTTGTGAACCCAAACCCACAATACGCCCCCCTTGAACCGCCAATGCAGAATGACCTTCGCTACCGGGCTCCATGGTTAATATGTGTCGAGCGGGGTAAATGGTTACCCCGCTATTGTCAGTGCAGGCACCCAGCAGCATAACAAGCACTAGCTGAGCACTGAGGCGCGCAAGCCAAAGGCTATTCAAAATTGGTTTTTTCATAGATTGTCACTTCGCCAGATAGTCTTTCGCCGGTTGGCAGTTCCAGGCATTGGGCAGATTGCCTTCCATTAGTGGTACTAAGGGCATGATGGCATCAATCATAAAATCGCGAAATATTCTAATTCTTGCCGTGGTCCTAAGATCGATATGAGAGAGCACCCAAAACCCGACCGATTCTTTGGCATGAGTATCAAAAACCCGAGTCAGTGTGGGCTCAAGATCTCCCAGAGCGCAGGGAAGCACTGCGAAACCCACTCCTCGCTTCACCATACCCATGAGCAAGTTCAGCGAGTTCACGCGAAAGCGTACCCGCATGTTTGGGAAGTTACTTTGTATCCAACTAGGCATCTCAGCGCCAATTTCATGCCAGGCAATACAGGAGATATCGTCTGGGCTCTCTTTCCATTTCGCCAGCAATTCATGGGTGCTGTATACCGCAAAGGCCAAATCACCTATTTTTTTGCCCACTAAATCCGGCGGCGGCTGATTGGTAATCCTAAAGGCGATGTCAGCTTCATGAGCCGCTAGGTCTAAGGTAGTGACCGTCGACATGATGTCCAAGTCAATTTCAGGGTAACGATTGGAAAATTCACTTAAAGGGCCAATCAGAATTTGGTGAAACAAGCCTTCAATAGCGGTAACTCGTAGGCTACCCGTTAGTTCCGACTGGTCGGCAAGCGCTATACGACTGAGGTTAAAGAACTCCTCCTCCATATTCTGAGCCGAAGGTAGTATGGCCTCACCCAGCGGTGTAAGTAACCAACCAACCGTAGAGCGATCAAATATCCGCACATTCAGCTCTGTCTCCAGGGCCGTAATACGGCGCGATACCGTGGTGTGGTTCACCTGTAGCTTCTTCGCCGCACGGCTAATAGAGCCCTCGCGAATGACCGCCAAACAGTACTGAAGCCCTTCCCAATTGATATTCTGCATATTTGCACGACCCGCCTGCACAAAAGGATATTGTTGATTATATTTGCATTGGGTAGAATGGCGCACAAGGTGTCACCAATCAACCCATACCCCACAAGGGAAACACTATGAAAATCTTAAAATCAGCCTTAATCGCTCTGACCGTGAACCTACTGGCCACAAATTCTGTATTGGCCGCCACCCAGAACAGCGTTATCGTCGACAGCTGTAAAGCCGCCGCACCACAGGAACTGAGCTTAGATGCAAATGCTGAAATTCGCTTAAGAGGCATTAGCGGTTCTGGACGAGTAAAAAAGGTTTTATTGCGCGTTACCACAGAAAACGACAATGGCTTCAATGTGCAATGCAAAATTAACGTAAAATCTCAAGAAATTAAAGGTTTTAAACGCCTCTAATTATTTGCGTTAAATTAGCTCAGGCTCTTATGGCGCCTGGGCTATCGCCTACCTGCTAGATTTCTCTGTATTCAAGGCTAAGGCTTTCCCCTGCCTTAGTTGCTTTGCAAGCCCCCAGGGATCGCGCTTCGCTTCCCCCACCAAACTCGCTGGCAAGTGAGTCTCATCGTCATACTCACAAGACCAAGCAAACAAACTCAACATAGTAGGCATAAGATCTAGACCCTTTTTGCTCAAGGCATAGATAAATTGTTTCTTGTTATCAGGGTCAACGCTCTTTTCAAGCATGCCGTGTTTTTCCAATTTACGCAGCCTGTCCGCAAGAATATTAGTAGATATCTTTTCCGACGAATGCAACAAGGCCGTATAACTACTTTTGTTGCGAAACATCAAATCCCGCAAGATAAGAAAGGTCCATTTATCACCAATAATCTCAGCCGCATAGCGTATTGGGCAACCGTTCCACTTCGATTCTTCAAATTTCATTCGCTAGGCACCTGTGAGGTAGTTCTACCCACAATAAGAAATGAGCTTGCATATTACAAGCTTTATCAGGCTGTAATTACTTGGATAAAAAGTGATTATAGACCGGCAATAGAAGCTCATAAGTACTGCTTATAGGGCGGGATCACCAAATAAAATAAGCCTGACTCTCTCCCCGTGATAAATTACAGGAATAATATAAGTGGCCTATTTTGCCCCCGAGAGACAGAGAGAGAGAACTCCATGAACGCAGAAGTTAAAACAAGCTATCGCGCCTGCCATCTATGTGAGGCCATTTGTGGTCTGGAAATTAAAACGCAGGGTGAGCAAGTGCTGTCGATCAAAGGTGACAAAAACGACCCACTGAGCCGCGGTCACATATGTGCCAAGGCCTCCGCACTGCAGGATTTTCATTTTGATCCAGACCGGCTAAAACATCCAGTGAAGCGAGTGGGTGATAAGTGGGAGCGCATTAGTTGGGACGAAGCCTACAAAACGGTGGCAGAGAATTTGGTGTCGGTACAGGCAAAAAGTGGCGTCAATGCCGTAGCGTTTTACGCAGGCAACCCAAATGTTCACAACTACGGCAGCCTCACTCACGGCAGCATTTTGCGTAAACTATTAAAAACTAAAAATAATTTTTCGGCGACGTCTCTCGATCAGCTGCCCCACCACTTGGTGTCCTATTCCATGTATGGACACCAGTCGATGCTGCCTATTCCCGATATAGACCGCACACAGTATATGCTCGTGATTGGCGCCAACCCTCTGGCCTCAAACGGCAGCATCATGACCGTGCCCGACGTCACCAAACGACTTAAAGCGATTCAGAAACGTGGCGGTCGATTTGTAGTGATTGACCCAAGAAAAACTGAGACGGCCGACATTGCCGATACCCACCACTTCATTCGCCCCGGCAGCGACGCGTTCCTGCTGATGGCTATGATTCATACCCTCTTTGCCGAAAACCTTGTGAACACTGGCCACCTTGGCGATTTACTGGAAGGTCTGGATGATGTCGAAAACACAGCGGTAGGCTTTACACCAGAACTGGCCGAGCAACAAACCGGTATTAAGGCCGAAGACATTCGTCAAATGGCTCGCGACATGGCGCAAACTGAAGGCGCGGTGTGTTACGGACGCATGGGGGTTTCCACCCAAGCCTTTGGCACTCTTTGCCAGTGGGCCATTCAAATTATTAATATTTTAAGCAACTCTTTAGATGTGCATGGCGGCGCAATGGTTACCGCTCCGGCATTTGGTTTCGTAAAACCTGGAGAGAATGGCGCTGGCCATTTTGCCCGCTGGCACAGCCGAGTGAGTGCTCAACCCGAATTCAGTGGCGAGTTCCCCAGCAGCGTGCTGGCGGAAGAGATTCTCACCGAGGGTGAAGGCCAAATTCGCGCGCTCATTACCATGGCGGGTAACCCTGTGTTGTCGGCCCCCAACGGTCGCAGTATGGACAGCGCCTTAAGTGATTTGGACTTCATGGTATCGGTAGATCTCTACATCAACGAAACCACTCGTCACGCCAATATCATCTTGCCACCAACCGGCGCATTAGAGCACGACCACTACGATTTGGCCTTCCACCGTTTGGCAGTACACAACACCACCCGTTATAACGCACCCCTCTTTAAAGCCCAGGAAGACACCCGCCACGACTGGCAAATTCTGAACGGTTTGGGACAAGAAATTGCCGATTTGAAAAAGGTAGACTTCAAGCCCTCACCGTCACCCGACAAATTAATTGATATGGGAATTCAGGGCGGTGTGTACGGTGAAGCCGCCGGCCACGAACTTGCCTTAACATTAGACAAAATTAAAGAACACCCACACGGACTGGACCTTGGCCCGCTGGAACCTTCGCTGACTAAACGCCTTTGCACCAGCTCGGGGCGTATTGAATTAATGGCCGACTATATTGAACCTGATATTACGCGCCTCAGAAACACCGATGCGAAGCCTACGGAAGGTGAACTGCTGCTTATTGGCCGTCGCCATGTGCGCAGCAACAACTCTTGGATGCACAACTATCAACGCCTGGTTAAAGGCAAGCCGCGCTGGCAGCTTCTCATGCACCCAAAAGATTTAGCGGATCGAAAGCTTGAGGATAATGCGCAGGTCACCATTCAGTCGCGAGTGGGTGAAGTAAGCACCACGGTATGTGCGAGCCACGATGTGATGCAAGGTGTAGTCAGTTTGCCTCACGGCTGGGGTCACAAGCGCGAAGGGGTGCAAATGAATATTGCCGCCCAACAAGAGGGCGTGAGCTGCAATGATTTAACCGACGATAAATATATTGATGAAGTCAGTGGCAACGCTGCATTTAACGGCGTGCCGGTGAAAATTTTCGCTGCATAAAACCCTGCTCCTCGCCGCGTGAATTTAGACCTGGCGAGGAGCACTTAGCTCAAGGCATTTGCACTTCCAAACCCAATTCCAACCAACGACGAAAACCTCCGTCCATTGATGTTACGTTGCTGTAGCCCATCTTCTGAATACTGTCGGCGGCCATTGCTGAACGGAAGCCCCCTCCGCAATAGAGCACTAAGCAAACGTCCTTATTCGGATAGGCTGTTTCAATATCGCGTTCAATAACGCCTTTGCCAAGATGAATAGCCTGCGGTGCGTGACCATTACTCCATTCGCCGTCTTCCCGAACGTCAACCAGCACCATTGTTTTGTGCTCAGACTTCCATAACAGATAGTCTTCAATAGAGCACTCAGTAACCGCGCCCTTAATACCATTCACCAAATTCAAAAATTCCGGATTATGATCCAACTCCACTCCCTCCAAGTTTAACTTCTAGTATTTCTTAGTATGACGCTTAAGTGCCCAAAAATAGGCATATTCAACACTCCAGCGATTCACAAACTCGCACTACCTATTCTTTGCTGCGTTTATCTTAATTGGGACTATAGTAGCAATATATAAATTGGCAGGCCAAACCATTCAAGCATATCGCAGACAACCCAGCTCTGTGCTGAAGGAACTCAAAAAGTGACTGTAATAAGCAAAAACTATCGCCTACTTGGTGTATGCACCCTAATATCTAGTCTTTATGGGGCTGCGCTGCCTACCTTGGCTGAAACTACCAGCATGCACGTATCCATTGTGGGTAAACGAGTACTTTATCAGGCACAGTATTTTCAGCGTTATGCCCCCCAAACTGCCAGCGATATGGTGACGCAGGTTCCCGGATTTACTCTTGTCGGGGCAGACGGCAACAACAATGACGATGAAGTGCGTGGCCTAGGCCAAGGCAATGGCAATTTACTGCTCAATGGCAAGCGAGCCAGCACTAAGGACAGTAGTCCGCTTGAGCTCTTAAGCCGAATTCCCGCCGAAAACATAACTCGAATTGAAATTTTAACCCAAGGCTCTACTGAGCTTGCCGGGCAATCCGGACAAATTGTTAATGTCGTCTACAAAGAGAGCGACCAAATTGCGGGCACCTGGGGCGCTACGGCACACACAACAGAAGAAGGTGTCACAAACCTAATATTAGAGTCTTCCGTTGCAGGGAAAGTGAATGCCTTTGGCTACACCGCCAACATCAAACGCTATGGCGACGAATTCCCTCAAGCGGGACTAGAGAATGCCTACGATGGCGACGGCCAATTGTGGCAAGTACGCAGCGAATATACGAGCTTCTTTAACCATGGAGCAGACCTCGCGCTTGGCCTGTCATGGGGAAATGATACTCATAGCGCGAATCTAAATTTGTCAGCCTCAACTGAAGATGCAAAGTTCTACAGCGTTTCCGATCAATACGACCCAGCCTTGGAACCCGGGCGGAAACGAATAAGCGACCTGGTCGCCAATGTGAGCTATCAAAGCCCAGAGGAGATAAACAGTTTCGAGATAGGCGGTGATTACACCATGCCTTTTTATCAAGGCACTTTGAAGTTTATCGGCTTAAGCCGATCTACAGATGACCAGGATGACAGTTATTTCGCGAGCATTTCAGCAAACGAGGACAACTATTACTTCAATTCATTCTCTCGGCCCGAGGGCACCGAGAATGTTTTACGCACACTCTATACCTTTCAAACCGCCGAGGAGCACACCGTAGAATTGGCCTTTGAGGGCGTCAAGAATACCCTAGATACCGAGGCCTTTTTTGAAGAAAGTCACGGCCAAGGTTTCGAGAATGTGGACATTCCAGGCAGTAATGTAAACGTGAGTGAAACCCGCGCGGAAATCAGTGCGCAATATTCTAGACCACTGAATGATCGCTGGGCCTTGCAATCGATGGTGGCTAGCGAATATTCAAAACTATCTGTAGCCGGTGATACTCTGCCACGCTCCGAGTCGTTTGTACGCTACAAGGGTTTTGCCGCTGTGAATGGCGACATCTCGGAAAACGCCCTAATCCGCGCCAGGCTCGAACGCTCTGTAGGGCAATTGCAATTCAGCGACTTCGCCAGCTCTACGAATCTTGACGAAGGCACTCAAGACGGCGGCAATACAGGACTTGTTCCAGACCAAACCTGGCGTGCAGAACTGGCCTATGAGCGAAAACTCTGGGACACAGATATTGTTACTCTTACCGCATTTGTTGAACAGGTAGACGACTTCATCACCTACATTCCACTTGGAAACGGCACGGAGGGGCGAGGCAACATCGACCAGCTGGACACAATCGGCCTTGAGGTTTCGGGCACCTTTGCCCTAGGTAAGGTAGGTATTCCGGGTGCCAAACTCGATTTTTTTGGCAAGCTGAAAAAACACGAATTTGAAGACCCAGTGACAGGTGAAGAGCTGCGCTTCCGTCAGAACAGTCATCCCGCGGTTCACTACCGACTGACTTTCCGCCAAGATCTGCCCAATAGCGCTATTGCTTGGGGGTTTAAGCTGGAGGACAGGAGCGATAACACGCAATATCGCCTAAAACAGATCAGTAAATTTGGACATGCCTTCCCCCAATCTCACGTGTTTTTTATTGAACACAAAGATATTGCGGGAATGACGCTTAAGGTTGAAGGCGAGGATTTGCTGGGTTTCACATGGGAGAATGAACGTATTTTCTACGAAGACGACAGAAATGGTGCAATAAGCGGCCGGGAAACCAACCGACGCCATTCTGATTGGGTAATTCGAGCCAGTTTAAGCGGTACGTTTTAAGGCATCAGGTACTCAATCAGCATGGGAGCCAAACAAAGTAGCGAATTCCCTTAAGGATGAATATAATCCACTGTTTTCACGGGGCCGATAAACTGTCGCTCCGTCTTTGACTTGGAGCTCACCTTGACCCTTTTTCGACCCTGCATAGATCTTCACCAAGGCCAAGTTAAGCAAATTGTGGGCGGCAGTCTCAGCGATGAAGGCGCCGACACAAATTATGTGAGCCCCTATGATGCGGCTTACTATGCGGATATGTACTGCCGTCACAACTTAACCGGCGGGCACGTGATTGCGCTAGGGCCAGGCAATAAAGGCGCAGCCTTACAAGCTCTTAAAGCTTGGCCCAATGGGCTGCAATTTGGTGGCGGTGTAAATCGAGAAAACGCCACCGAGTTTTTGCAGGCAGGCGCCTCTCAGGTCATCGTTACCTCCTACTTATTTGAAAACGGCGAGTTCAGCTGGTCGCGTCTTGAGCAGATTAAACAAGAAACTGGTGAAGACAAACTGGTATTAGACCTCAGTTGTCGGCGCACAGAAAGCGGCTGGAACATCGCCACAAATCGCTGGCAAACTCTAAGCAACACTCCCATTAACGCAGAGACATTGACCGAGCTGAGTACACATTGCAGTGAGTTTTTAATTCATGCTGCGGATGTTGAAGGCCTACAAGGCGGTATTGATGGCGAGCTGGTTGAGCTGCTTGGCAAACATTGCCCAATTCCAGTGACTTATGCCGGCGGCGCCCGTTCACTAGAAGACCTAGAACGAGTCAGTTCCCTTTCTGGCGGTAAGGTAGACCTTACTATTGGCAGCGCACTGGATATTTTCGGTGGAAAAGGCGTGAGCCTAGCCGAATGCATAGAGTGGAATGAGAAAGCCAGATAAGCCCAGACGCACAACTCGAAGCTCACTGTCAAAGCAAAAATACCCTGACTAAACTCGAGCTGTGCGACTCTGCTGAACCTAAAATTCAACAAAACCTCAACAAAAACTCAACAAAACCTCAATAAAACTTCAGCAAAGCCTTAACAAAGCCTCGGCAAAGCTATCTGTTCTAGATGGTTCAGTGACTACTGCTTAACACCTTCGATATTCAATTCTAACTCTACAGTTGTAGAGCTCGGCCCTAAGTCGTAATCAATGCCGTAATCCGACAACTTTAAAGTAGTCGTGCCGCTGAAACCGGCGCGATAACTACCCCATGGATCATCGCCTTCGCCAATTTTTTGCACGGGAATTGAGATGGTGTTTTTAACGCCGTGCAGCTCTAAAGTTCCCGTCATAACACCCGACATCGCGTCGGCGGCAACATACTTCGTACTTGTAAAGCTCGCAGTAGGGTATTTACTCACATTCAGAAAATCTTCGCCTTTCAGATGCTTATCACGCTCAGCGTGATTGGAATCTAGGCTGGCAGTCTGAATAACAACCTTTACTGTGGATCCAGACTGTTTTTTCGCATCATAGCTAAATCCACCTTCGAAGGTATTGAAGCGACCAGCGATGAAGCTATAACCTAAGTGATTGATTTTGAAATTGATAGACGCATGCGCACCCTCAACATCAATCTGATAATCGGCGGCGTTTGCCGTAACAGACAAAAATGTGGCGGCGGTTAAGGCGCCGGCCAATAATAAACGTTTCATAAAATATCCTCTCTAAAATTAATGTTGGTTTAATAGTTTTTCATTGGTACTGCTAATTGGTACTGCTAAATGCCGAAGCTAATGACTTTTCAGTATCCGCCCCAAACCATTGTCTTTATTAATAAATTGATGCTTGATCGCAGCCAATGCATGCACGGCGACCATAGAAATCAATAACCAAGCCAAAACCTCATGCAATTCCCCCACTATATCTTCCTGATTGTCTATACCCCACGGAAGCGCTGGCACGCTTATCAGCTCAAACACTGCAATAGCGCGACCATCTGCGGTAGAGATGAGATAACCGCTGACCATCAAAATCAACAACAGAGCATACAGGCCTATGTGCATATAATGAGCCGACAATTTCTCCCACCGTGGGCCGGGCAAATCCGCGGGAGATGGGTTAATGAACCTCCAGAAAACTCTGAAAATCAGTGTAAACAAAGTCACTAGACCAAGGCTTTTGTGCAAATCAAGCGAGCCTTTATACCAGGCGTCATAATACGTCAGCTCCACCATATAAAGGCCCAAACCGAATAAAAAGAATATCAGTAAAGCCATGATCCAATGGAGCGCAATACTCACCCAGCCATAGCTTGTTGCACTGTTTTTTAACATAGTTTCAGCAACTTATCGTGTACAGTTATTTGGATACTTTCAAAGTTTGTATAGAGGTGTATTCCTCTAGGCCGTACAGACCAAACTCTACCCCAATACCCGACTGCTTAACGCCTCCGAATGGCGCGTTTGGCTGGATGGCTCCGTGGTCATTTACCCAGGCTGATCCACACTCTAAACGCTGCGCCAATTCCATTGCCTTCTCAGTATCGTTTGACCATATCGAACCACCGAGACCTCGATCGTTTTGGTTTGCAGTGGCAATAACCTCATCAACGTCAGTATATTTGATAATAGGAAGGATCGGCCCAAACGGCTCTTCGTCCACCAGACGGTGACCATCACATAAATCCGCGACAACAGTTGGCTCAAAAAAGAAACCTTCCCGATCAATACGCTGGCCACCAGCCAAAAAACGACCGCCGTCTTCTTTAGCCGATGCGGCTAAAGCCTCTACTATCTTTAACTGTTCTATATTCTGAACGGGGCCTAATTCGACACCAGGCTCCAAACCATTACCCACAACAACCTTCTTTGCCAAGCTCGCTATGGCTTCGCACATTTCCTCATATTGCGACTCATGAACATATAGACGTTTCAAGGCCGCACAGGTTTGACCATTGTTGTGGAAACAGGCCCAAAATAATTTTTCTGCAACTTCGCTTACGCTCACATCTGGCAGTACAATTCCAGCGTCGTTGCCACCAAGTTCTAGAGTCAAACGTTTTAAATTTCCGGAGGCTGATTGCATAATCCGCTTGCCGGTGGGAGTGGAACCGGTAAAGACGATTTTATTAACATCCGTGTGGCCACTTAGGGCACTGCCAACGTCACCCTCTCCAGTAATAATATTAATAACACCGGCGGGCAAAATTTTACTGGCCAATTCAACAAACCGTATGGTGGCCGTTGGGGTATAAGGCGACGGTTTCATAACAACAGTATTGCCGCTTCTCAAGGCGGGAATAACATGCCATATGGAGATCATTAAAGGCCAGTTCCATGGTGTTATCGAGGCGACCACACCGAGTGGTTTGCGATGTACTTCAATGCGCGCTTCATCATCATCTTGAATTATGTCAATAGGCAGCTGCAGCTCGGCTGTATACTGAGTCCATGCGATTGAGCCCCCCACTTCCATGCCAGAACCCACACCGTTAAGCCCGGCCATAGGTTTACCTGACTCTTTTGTTACCAATTCCATAAGTTCTGGCATGTTTTCTTCTAGCGCAGATGCCAGAGCATGACAAAGCGCTTTTCTTTCATCGTCGCTAGTCCTGCTCCAGGCTGGGAATGCGGCTCGAGCCGCCGCCACTGCGCTATCAACGTGGGAGATATCGCCCTCTTGAACCTGCGCAAAAACGGAACCAGTCGCCGGATTAATAACATCAAAGACCTTACCCGATGTCACGGCTTCACCGTTTATGTACATATCAAATTGTTGCATAAAAACTCTACCTTTAGTTACCACAAATACAATTCAAGAGATTGCCCGTTTTGCCTCTCTCTACTTACGGAAGATCGATCATCTAAGTAACCAATATTTTGAATATTTTACAGTTAAAAAACACACTCACGCACTGTATAAATCCTATCGTTCCGAGCTACGGAACAAGCACTCAAGAGCCTCCCTACACACAAGTAATTAACGGTAATTTCGCCACTATAAAACATCGAACACTTAGAATTTATACACCTCTGGATTGATTATGAAATATTTATGCCTTGCTCTAACCTGTCTTGTATTTTTGATTGCATGCTCAGAAGGCGAAAATTTGCAAACCTCAGAAATACGCTTTCGCAATAACATGAAAACATTGGCCTCCGACGAGTTTGAAGGCCGTAAACCCGCTACTCGAGGCGGTAAAAAAACGACCCAATATATCGAAGCACAATTTAAGCTTGCAGGCTTACAACCCGGTAACGGTAAAAGTTTCCAACAAGCCGTAGATTTGGTCGAAATCAATACAGAATTTTCCGACATTTCCGTAGCACAAGCCGAACGCAGCATGCCGATCACTCACGGCAACGAACTAGTTTCATATTCTCGAAGACCTATTGCGAATATCTCAGTTGATCGCTCCAATATAGTTTTTGTAGGTTACGGAGTCGTTGCCCCGGAATATGATTGGAACGACTACCAAGGAATAGACGTGAAAGGAAAAACTGTCATTATGCTCAGTAATGACCCAGGATATCTGTCGCCCACTAAAGAGCACTTCCTGGGGAAAGGAATCACCTACTATGCGAAAGACAGCTATAAATATGAGGAAGCCGAGCGTCAAGGAGCCAAAGCGGCCTTTATCATTCACGACCCACGTCTTATGTCGAGCGACTGGCCAAGCCACGTTCAAGAACATAACAAAAAACGCTCAATATTAGCTGCAACGCGTGCCGGAGACCTTGCGGTTCAAGGTTACATTTCCGCCAAATATACTTCTGAACTCATGGCAATCAGCGGATGGGACTACGCGCGGGAAACCCAACACGCACTTAATTCAACCTACATACCAAAATTCCTAGACGCGTCAATCAGCATCAAACTAAAGTCGTCACTCAAGCACTCAACATCGCACAATATAGTTGGATTGATACCCGGCAAGGAAAGTCCCGATGAAACCATTATCTATCTGGCCCACTGGGACCATCTAGGCAAAGACGATAATTTGAAAGGCGACAAAATATACAATGGTGCGCGAGACAATGCCGCGGGTATTGCCAGCATAATTGAATTGGCCCACCTTTTTAAGGCCACCAATAACCTTAAGCGATCAGTGGTCATTATGGCCGTTAGCGCAGAAGAGAGCGGTTTATTGGGTTCATACCATTATGTACAAAACCCATTGTTTCCTCTAGCCAAAACCGTGGGCGCGATTAACCTCGACATGATGAACCTCAACGGTGAGACGTCCGACGTGTTGGTTCACGGTATAAACAACTCTCCTTTAATGGACGCCGCTATCAAAGAAGCTATCGAAAATAAGCAGGGGCGCACAGCCACCCCTTTTGGTCGGCTGGAAGCAGGCATCGCCTACCGTAACGACGGGTTTAGTTTTAATCGTTCGGGCATTCCTACCATCGGTTTAGCCAGCGGCAGCAATCATATCGTTAAAGGCCAGGAGTGGATGGACGCACAGGCGGATGATTATTTTCAGAATCGATACCACCAGGTAAAAGATGAATACTCCGAAAACTTTGATGTATCCGGAGCCTTGCTTGATATTAAGTCGCTGTATCTAATTGGTATAGAACTAAGCAAAAGCAAGAAATTTGCTCAATGGTATGACGGTAAGGAATTCAAATATTTACGTGATGACCAATTGGAGATTTTTGATACGAACAATTAGAAAAATTTTCGATATCAGCCAATTACGCAACTGAACTAAATTTCTTGCATCTTGAGCAGACCAACGGCGAGGTACAGACAAAGATTTAGTGAGGCGGAATTGTTTTTACTATTTCTTGAATCCAGCGCTTAGAACATGGCAGTCTGGGAGAAAATCTATATCTCCCAGAGATTCCCTATCATATTTTAAGGACGTCACGATGAACCTACTATCCAGCACTGGCATTTTACTTTTAACCATCGTTTTAACACCATTCGCTGACGCCTCAGACCGCCTCGAAAAAGAACAAATCACCATTATTCACGCCGGCACGCTGCTTGCCATACCGGGCGAACCGGCGCGAAATCAGCAAAGCCTGGTGATTGAAAATGGTAAAATATTAGCGATAGTCGACGGCTTTGCTTCAAGCAAAGATTACCAGAGTGGCGCCGACGTAGAAATTAAAGATTTAAGCGATAAATTCGTTATGCCCGGAATGATGGACATGCATGTTCACCTAACTATGGGCGAGAATACAGAATATGAAGAAGCCAATAAGACGAGCGACGCTGATTTCGCAATGATTGCTGTGGAAAATGCCAACAAGACCTTAATGGCAGGCATTACAACAATACGCGATTTGTCGGCATTAAGCGGCGAGGCAATAATGGCCGTACGTGACGCAATCAACCGAAACACAATACCGGGGCCTCGCATCATTGCCGCTGGCAAAGCTATTTCAGCTACGGCCGGGCATGCCGATCATTTTGGCGTTAGAGAAGATTACGCCAAACTCTATCTCTCCTCAGCCGTATGTGATGGTGCAGATGATTGCCGCAGAGCCGTGAGAAGCCAGTATAAACTGGGGGCTGAGGTGATTAAAATTATGGCCACCGGAGGCGGCGCCGAAAAAAATGGCAAAAAAAACTCCCCCGCCGAGATGTTTGACGATGAACTAATCGCGATCGTAGACGCCGCACACCGACTCGGCCTAAAAGTGACCGCGCACGCCCATGGAACCGATGGTATTAACGCCGCGTTATCAGCTGGTGTAGACTCCGTAGAGCACTCAAGTTTTCTAAATAACAAATCTATTAAACTCTTTAAGAAAACTGGCGCTCACATAGTTCCTACAGCTTCGTTAAGCAAATTTTTCCAGGAACATCCAACAATTCCCGATTTTGTAAAGCAAAGCTTACAAGGCAAAGCTGTAGAAGTGGATGCTCTATTGGCCAAAGCCTATAAAAAGGGCGTTACCATTTCTATGGGAAGTGATGCAGGTATTTCGAAGCACGGCTACAACGCACAAGAGCTCGTTGCTTACGTTGCCATTGGCATGACACCCATGGCAGCCATTCAAACCGCCACTATCAATACCGCGTCCTTACTCGGAATGTCCGATACCCTGGGCACGCTTGAAGTAGGAAAAAACGCAGACATAATTGCCATGGATACGAGTCCCCTAAACAACATAAAAGCCGTCACCAAGGTTAGCTTCGTTATGCGCAATGGCATAAGCTATAAACATCAGTAACAACAAATTTGGTAATTCCACCACCTAACAGGACAGAAAAAATGCCCACAAACCCCAGCAACGATCCAAAAATTAAGGCGATGAAAGGCGTCAACCTTTTTCACTACAGCCAATCTAATTGCGCCATGCGTATTCGCATAGCCCTAGAGGAGAAAGGGATACCATGGACCAGTCAATACATCAATCTGGATACCCAAGACAACCTAACGGATGAATACTTTAAAATTCATCCACACGGCCTTGTGCCCGCCATTGTTCACGACGGCGTAATTGTCTATGAGTCGTCTGATATTTTGCGTTACCTAGAAGAAAAGTTTCCAGAGCCCTCTTTGATTCCTGCAAAAGATTCAGAGCGGGAAGAGATGGAAGAATGGCTGGAAATGACTCGAGATTTACACGTTAAAGTTATCAAAGTGTGGGTTTACGGCAAGGAACGTTATCGTTCCAAAACTAAAGAAAGCATGGGCGCCTATGTGAAGAAACAACCCAATCAGGAGCTTATCGACTTCCACAAGATGACTCTGCAAGATGGCCATATACCACAAAATAAAATTGACGAAGCCGACAGAAGGCTACACGAGTTATTCGCCAGAATTGAATCCAACCTAGGAAAGCATAAGTGGATCGTGAGCGACACCATGACTCTCGCTGATATCGCATGGATCCCCAATTATACATTGCTTAACTACAATAATTTCCCTTTTGATCAATATCCGCGAGCATTAAACTGGATCGAAAGATTCACCAGTCGCCCAAGCTATGAAAAGGGCGTTACGCAGTGGTTTGACTACGTTCCTGCCTAACTCCTACCGTTGTATCGGTGTGTTATTTACAATACACCGATACTTTACTCCTATATCTAATCCCTCAATCTCAATAACTTTCTACGTTTGGCGCCACACACAGGCGACTCCTCTCGCAATCTGACACTCCTAATTGATAATTTTCGGCCACAGTTTTTCATACTCCAACAAGAAAACACCTCAACTCAATCATTTTTTTGCTATAGGTGTTCTTTATTTCAGGCAAAAAAAACCCGCCGAGACCGGCGGGTTTTTAGGTGATATTACTAATGCAAATTACATAGAGTAGTTTACAGTAAAGCCAATTGTGCGAGGTGCACTCGGTGTTACACGGTCATTCTGCTGGAAGTTATTGTAGACGGTAAGGTCTGCAATTCTATTTTCTACGTTACGAATATAGAACGCAGAACTCCAGTTTTCATTGTGTATAAAGCCGGCACGGAGATTGATCAGCTCGTAGCTTCGGCTTGGAGTGTTGCGCGACTCCGAGTAGTTATTATTTCTAACCTGTGACTGAAATTGTACATCGGCACGAACGAATGCCTGAGTATCACCAATGGTGAAATCATACATCGCAAATGCTGAGCCACTATAATCTGGAGAACCTAGTAACGATTGACCTTTTTGGCCGGCAACTTCGCCGTCTTCTGCAATCGCGACTACATCAGCACCCACCTCATCAACCAAGTCTTTAGTAAGCTCAGCGTTAATATCAGCATAATTAAGGCCCAACGTTAAGTTGTCACCGGCCATATACAACAATTCAATTTCATAACCGTCAATCTCGGCAACCGTGCCCTTAGCGTTAACCAGCCCGCCAAATTGACTAGTGACATTGACACCTGTTTGAAGGTCATCCCAACTAATCAGGTATGCGGCAGCATTGAGTTGAAGTCGACCATCTAACCACGAAGTTTTGGTACCAATTTCAAAGTTACCCGTTCTATCTGAACCATAGAATGTTGGGATGTTAGGCACTACCTTGTAGTTAACACCTGCCGAACGGAAGCCTTGAGAATAATTACCGTAAACCATCACATCGTCATTGATTCTCCAGGCCAAATTAGCCTTATAAACGCTGTCACTTTCACCTTCACTTTCGTCGGTATGACCTATCGGGCCACCAATATCTTCATTACGGAGGAACGGTACTATTAAGTCTCCAACAATCTCCTGATCGGTTTTAAAGTATCGACCACCGACGGTTAGTTCAAGGCTATCGGTGATATCCCAATACACTTCCGCAAACAAGGCATCTTGAGTAGTGGTGTAAGTAGAATTGCGATCGAGCATCAAAGTGGCGGGGTCATGAATAGCTTCACCCGTCAATGGATCAGCGGACCATACTCGACTAGAGTCTAGAATTTGTTCCCGTTCTTGATGGAAGAAACCAGCAAGGTAGTTAACCGCCCCTGTAGACTTTGACGCAACTCGTGCTTCAAAGTTGAACGCTTTTTGGGTTTGTGCTTGTTGTAACAGCACTAAGCCCGTAGGAGAAATAACTGTTGCTGCGTCAGAAAACTGCATAAACGGAGGAATTGGTGGCACCGTTGGAGCTTCTGCAGTACCGCCAAAGGGCGCACCCGGCGTACAAGGACCCGTACGTATACATTCACCTGTAGTCTGGAAGCGCTTATGCAACATCCAAGGCGTGGACGAGTCCATGTTGAGTTCTTGATCGCGATCTATGATAGAGGTAGCGACTGTCACCTTGCCCCAGTCTTGATCAGAGTCCAGCGTTAGCGCAAAGGTATTGCCCTCTTCCCAGTATGGTTCTTGTACCGGAGTATTACTTTTTAGCTCACCAGCTTTTTCCTTGGAAAAACCCCTACCTAGGAACGTACCATCGGCGGCGTACATAAAGGGAGGCCCAACATTTTCTGACCAGTCATATGGAGTGTGGCTGGTACGGCCGTTAGATTCAATTTCCTGGAAGAAGTACTGACCGAGCAACGTCGTGTTCTCAGAAAGATTCCAAGTTAAGGCTAAACGCAAGCTAGTGCGCTCGTTGGAGTTAATGTTTTCTTCGTCTAAGACAATGTTATCAATGAAACCACCACTGTCAGAGAATCCTGCAGTGGCACGGAAAGCCAGCACGTCTTCAATTAGAACAGTGTTAAACAATGATTTAACATTCCAGCTGTTGTCTCCACCTTGGTACTGCGAAGCGCCAGTTTCAATCTCAAATTCATCTTCGCCAAAATGAGGCTTGTTGGTAACGTAACGAACAACACCGGCTACCGAGTTTGCGCCGTATTGTGTTCCCTGCGGGCCACGTAAAACTTCAACTTGCTGAATATCGTAAAGATCGAAATCAGGTGTATTACTGCCGGCGCGGCGTGAACTATCGCCGCCGCCAACCTGAGGAATGTTGTCCAGGATAACGGCTACAGTTGACTCGCCTTCTGCATTAATACCACGAACCAAATAAGTTTTTTGACCAGGGCCCGCGTCAACGGTGTCCAAAGCAGGAATAGCTCGAGTAAGATCTTCTACTGCGACAGCGCCCATACGGCTGAGCGTATCTTGGTCAATAGCCGTAATACTTGTCGGGATATCTTGCAGTGCGATTGCACCTCTCTTAGTAGAGGTCACGACAATCTCTTCAATCACAGAATCATCATATTGAGCAAAGGCACCGATAGACGTTGCCGACAGAGCAATCGTAGAGCTGATCACCGTACTGAGAATTTTCTTGTTCATATTGACCTTCCTTTTCTGATTATAATTTTTATCACTAACGATCAATGTTTCTTATTGCTAAGAGCACCAATACGCGAGCCTTGAGCTACAGTTAACTCTTCAAATTTACCGGGTTCAAAGACCAGAATAACGAGCGATCCGCCGTATTCAAAGTGGCCCACACGCTCACCCTTTTTGATTTCTACCGGAGTATCATCTGAACTGATATTTTTGTACGGTTCTTCAAATACTACGGAGCCAATGGTAGATAAGCCAACTGGCACCATGCCTACGTAACCATATTCTTCTGTTTCATAAATATAATAACCGCGCTGAAAATTAGTCACATTATCAATCATCGCTGGACCAGGAACACCACCGTAAAGCACACCGTCCACCTTCTCTTGCGACTCAACTATTTTTCCGTTAACAGGTGCGTGATAATGGTGATAATCCGTTGGTGTTAGGATACACCTAAGACCAGTGCCGCCAATAAATTTTTCGGCATATTTTGAGTTGTTTAACATCTCGGTAACTTTCAGACGCTGCCCAACCTTTGTGTTAATTAGGGTGTCGTCTGTTATGGTTGTTGACAACATCTCAATGAAACAGTCAGCGGGTGATGACACAACAGAATCATCTTCTGGACGGTTAACAACACGAGGTTCCTTTAACGTCCTTACAAAGAAGTCGTTAAAAGAAGTAAAACCGCCATCAGGTATAACAAAATCGTCAATGTGTATGCGAGGATCATTCATCCAATGGTCTACGCGCTTCTTTGACTTAGGGCTTGTCATAGTAACACGACGTACGTTGGACATGTGTTTGGTCCAAGTTCGGCCAGGTTCTTGTTGAACAAACTCTTCGCCGTACTTATTACTGTCAATAAGCTGTTGAAATTCACGAATGAAGGCAAGGCCATTATCGGTAGTTGGAAGAAACTTGGTCCAGCGATCTATAAACTTGTATAGATCTTTAATGTCCTTACCCTGCCAAGGATTAGCGTCACCATTCGGTAAGGGATGAATGTTAGCAAACATGTTATCAATTAGTGTGTGGAATTCATTGTCGTTTTTGTACAACCACTCTAGTGACTTAGCCGCATCCTGATTGTGCTTGATGTTTAGCACAGGATTGTCTTCTGGAGCATTGGCGGCTTCAGCCACCATGCCTGCAAACATCAGAGCGCTGCTGGTTAGAAGCCCGCACAACGCACGCTTTTTGAAAGAAAGTTTATGAGCCATTCAATTATCCTCGATGTATTATTAGCCGCTAATCGAAACACTTCGCTAGCAAAGTGATTCTATTAAAAATTATTTTTGAGATTTGACGCGACCTAAGTCCATTGTTCGCGAATTACTTAACATGTTAATGAATATTAAAATCTTGTCAACTTCCTGCCGACCTAGGAGCAAATGTATTCCACGCTATGGAAACAATATTTCAAAAAAAGACTTAAGAAAAATTAAACGCCGAAAAATCCAAAATTAAAAGCGATTTTAATTGGCGCAACAACCCTATCAATTAAATTCAAGATGGGCGCTTGCGCTCTCCGGATCACATTTGAATTCGGCGTATTTTCTATCGTCAGTTAAATCGTAAACTCCATACACTTTTACTGGCTCGGTGAGATAGACTGGATCAGTAACCGTAAATGAGAAAATCATTCGCATACCCCCAGTAAAACTTCCGTTAGCTAAGGTATAACGTTCTATCAAAGTCTTTTCGGTACTGGAATCAATACCAGTTTCAAGCCCCCAACGTACCGCTGCAAAACCGTCTGTAGTGACAAGTAGAGAACCATCTTCTTCGAACACGCCGGTTGAAAAACCAACTGAGTTTTCCTTATACGCAATAGGTTTATCTCTACCGTCCAACCAAATAGTTCTATTTTGTTCACTGGGAGTAGCTTCAGATATAATTTCAATACGGTCATCGTATCTTGTCCATTTCCGGTCATAGAGATAATTAATCATCCGGGGCGCGCCCGCCTCTATGCATTCAAATATTGGATCGCTGTCTATATCAAAAGCTTCGACAAGTTTTTGACCTTTACGGGTCAGCGGCCAGTTTTGGGGCGGCTCTGAGCCCAGTAACTTAATTTCATCGAGGATTAATGTGTACGACCAATTACCACTAAAGTCTTTCGACCCTGAACGGCCAAATTCACTTTCTGGTTCAGCGCTTTCTTCGCCGGAGGCCCGCTCCTCTTCTGCTTTCTTGGGCAACTCAGTTCCGTCTGATTTAATTACCTTGTTTAATAACCCAGACTGCTTATTGGCTGGCCGCTCGCCGTTTTTACTATTAGGGTAAACAACAAAGGTTACTACATCCCCAATTTTTAATGAGGACTCGAACCAGCCATACTGCTCATAATTTCCGGGAGTTTGACCATCCATCGACCAAGTTTCGCTTGCACCGCGATTGTTAACCGATTCCACCACGTAGCGAACATGTGGATTTCTCCACTTAACCTTAGTTATTTTTCCTTTTACTTCTACCTGCCTATCTAACTGGAAATATGTTCTTGAATGGTGCGCTACGGCCGTACTAGCCATTAAAGCAATACATAAAAAAGTTAAGATAATACGCATAGTTTGCCCATTTTTATTTAAGACTTAGCTCAGCCACTATTATTTGATTCGCAACAGCGAAGAAAAAGGTTCTTTAAACTATAATTTATACACCCGCACCATTCGAGTAACTATATCTTTACTATTGTATTTCGCATTATGGAAAGCCTTTATAACCCCATTAGTTAAGCTAACTACCGCTATCTGGTTAGTCTGTGTAACTATTTGCTTTTTGCCGCTATCAGCATGCTAATGAACGTATCATCATCATTGAACATTAAATGTTTAAATGCGCCTGCGATATGAACAAGAGTCAAAATTACCACAGCGTTTGCAAAAAATTTATGGGTGTCCACTGCAATGAGATTTAGAGTTAACATTGGTGGTATTGGGCTTGGAATGCTAATCACTTCAAATATTTCGATTGATAGGCCCGCAGTCCATAACATCATTGGTCCAGAAATCACCATCATTGATATCGAAAATAGTAAAAGATAGTGCATACCTTTTGCCAGCTGGTGCGTAAAATTCGATTGACCGTCTAGCCTTGGGTGTGATGATTTTATCCGCCACACAATTCTTGCGACGATAAGAAGCCATGCAGAAGCAGCGATAGAAATATGGTAGTCACGCAACTCAGACGACTCTAGCGTGGATACGCCTTGCATCCAATCCCCTATAGCCCAAAGCGTTACAATTACCGCAGCGCCTATCCAGTGAAGCACGATAGAGAGCCAGCCATACCCGCTATTTGTATCAGCCCAGCGCATCAGTCTCCCTCAATTTTCGTGGTTGGCGGTTCTCAGTATTTATAAGATAATTTTTACTTATTGTATTAGCGAAGACTAAAACGAAATATTTCCCCTGGCTATGACGGGGGTGCTAATAACGTTCGCTAACATAGGTTAACTCCTCGTTAGCCTATGCATTAACCCGTAATCAATTGCGTACCATGGAACGTAAATCTACTATCCATCGGCGAGGTGTATTTATGCTGTACGATCAAATACATGAAGCGAGAATAACAAACGTAAGCGTTGCAGAAAGCATTACCCTGCTCGCTAAATGACCTAATGTTGCTTTGTAAAACTTGTCGGATTTAACACTAGGTCGATCAACCAGAGGACTATAAATGTGAATACTTTCGAATGGCTTGAGATGTCCGCACTCGCCGAGTGGGTGGGGGCCTCCATGATTGGATATCCACTCATGCTGGCCTCCCATGGCGTTGGAATGGCCATAGTCATCGGTATTATCTTTATGCTGAACCTTCGTTTAATAGGCTGTTTTCGCGGTATATCCTTAGGCTCCTTCAACGGCCTATTAAAACTTGCTTGGTGTGGATTTGTTCTCAACTTCCTCTCTGGTTGCGCATTGTTTACCGCGCAAGCAACAGTGTTTATTGAGAGCACGCCTTTTTTAATCAAGGTTTTTGCCATTTTTCTAGCGGGCATAAACGCGGCGCTCTTACAGAGTGCCCTGCGAAAGAACGCAGACCACTGGGACTCTGGAGTCGAATTGCCTCGATCTGTACAAATTATGGCCGTCTCTTCAATTACTTTATGGTCGATAGCAATCATTGCCGGCCGCATGATTGCTTATTTGGATGTAGCTTAGGAGCTGAATGATGGAAACTATAATTGCATGGGCCTCGTCAACGGCACTCAGCATATGGGTTGTCGACAACATGTGGGTCTGGCCGATTGCCGAAACATTACACTTTTTTGGGCTCAGCCTTCTATTGGGCTCTTTGTTGCTGATCGATATGAGAATGATCGGGTGGTTTAAACGTATAGATATTAGGGCTACGCACGCACTACTGCCCTTGGTATTTATCGGTTTTGCCATCAACTTAGCGACGGGTATTCTCTTCTATTTCGGTGATCCTGGCCGCTACACCATAAACATTGCCTTCCATATAAAGATGATCCTGATTGTCTTGGCGGGCCTAAATGCCCTTCTCTATTACTGGAAAATTGACCCTGTTATATCGACTTGGGAAGCCCACGGCAATACCCCGCTAATTGCTAAAGCTATAGGCGCTTCTTCTTTGGCATTTTGGTTTGGCGTACTGATTTTTGGCCGCTTGATACCCTACATGGGTACGGGTTAAGCAATATCTCTATTCTCCTTTGGCCCTGTATTCCCGCCAGAATACGGGCCCTTTTTTATATCTCCTCCACTCTATCGGCCAGGGCCAATCTTCTTGCTTCTAGGTGTTAAGTTGCCCAAGCGCCTACTAGCCGCTTATTTAATACCATTTCCTCAACGTTAAGAATTGCGTTAACATCCTTAAACTTCCACATAAGCCTAATATTCAGTCGGTATACTGCTAAATGAGTACAGCCTCCGAACAAACCGCCATTGATAACGAAAAAGCGGAAATAACGCTTCAGCCAGAGCAAATTCAGGACATCATCGACAAAATTGAATTGTCTGGTGTTCTTGGGCGTTCAAAGCTATACGCCAACCTATTGCGATACCTTTGTGGTACTTATATAGACGGAACCGTACCGAAGGAAATAGTAATTGCCATTGAAGTTATGGGCAAAAACTCAGATTTCGACGTTAAAAACGACTCCCTAGTGCGTGTTTACATGCACAAACTTCGACAAAAGCTCAGCGAATACTACAGTCATCATGGCCGTGACGACCTATACCAGATCAGCATACCAAAAGGTCAATACGCACTGCTTGCACACGCTCAACACTCCCCCAACGCTGCAACAGCGGAGAGCCACACTGAGCTACATCAGCTCACTAATACCGCTGAGGCCAGGTCGAAACAAATACCTTTTTTTCGACTTATTGTCGTAATAGCAATTTTCTCTGTGCTACTAGCAGCCAACCTCTTTTATAGTGAGCTTAATACTCAGGAGCTTGACAAGGTCAATCCGTACATCAATGTCGGCCAACACCCCGTATGGGCACCGTTGCTGGCCGACGATGAACCACTTATCGTTGTTATAGGTGATTATTTTATTTTTGCTGAGCACGTCAACGAAGGGGATTCGAACCGCTTTATTCGTGAACACCACATAAATTCTCCTGCTGATCTCGATCGTTATAAGCAAAGCTCGGAAGGTACTGAAGACCTCCACAACCTGAATATGAGCTACCTACCGCGTGCCGCAGCATTCGCCCTGAAAGATATTTTACCGATCCTATCGGCCACCGGAAAGAACGTCACAATACGCATGAGCTCAGATATAAAAGGTTCTGATCTTAAGTCTCAGCATATTCTCTATATTGGCTCTATAAGCGCTATGGGAGAACTGAGATCATTTGCCTTTCAAGAGTCCGATTTTACAATAGGGCGCTCTTACGACGAACTTATCCATAAAGCTACCGGTAAGGTTCATACCAGTGGTGAATTAGACCCCGCAAATCATGGCGACTCTTTTTATGATTTCGGCATGATTTCCAGCTTACCCATGTTAGACGGCCATCAGATGATGTTCATCTCTGGAACGCGTGATACGGGTATTATGCATATGGCACATATACTATCGGACCAGCAATATTTGGAGACGATGACCAGCTCACTCGACACCAGCAGTCAACCGGAAAAACCACTTTCATTTGAAGCCTTCTATCGAGTTATTGGTTATGACGGCCTAAACTTTGATGCTGAGAAAATCCACGTCGGGCCACTGGACTACAAGCGTATTTGGGGTGGAGAAATGATGGATGTTCTTCAATAGTTAGGCCCCTCCCCCGCAACCACTGGGCCTGTCATAACGTTAACGGCTATTTTTAACCTAGCAATAACCGTTACTAAACAGAAAATAACTTCCGTAAGTTTTAGTTTGTCCCTAGTTTTAGAATCAGGAAAATTGCCAATTTAGGCTTCCTGTCCCGCACCTATGCGAGTCTTCTCTAACAACTAGAATCGATACGCTATGAAACATTACTTGCTACCCCTCACCTGTTCATTGCTTGCAGCTCTTAGTGATGCGGCCATTGCTGACGGTAGTCTGCTAGCTGATTCCAAGTTAGAAAAAAACCTGACCATCGAAGAGGTATTGGTTTGGGGAAGAGCATTTTCGCTGCTCGGTTCCGCCGACTCGGCCTCCGAGGGGCTTGTAGGATATGCCGATTTCTCGACTCGCCCCATGGTGCGTGTTGGCGAATTGGTAGAAGTTATCCCTGGAATGGTCGCCACACAGCACAGCGGCTCTGGCAAGGCGAATCAGTACTTCCTGAGGGGCATGAACCTAGACCACGGCACAGACTTTTCTGTAGCCTTTGAAGGCGCCCCGGTGAACTTCCGGTCCCATGCCCACGGTCAGGGCTATTTAGACATCAATTTTATCATTCCGGAAATTGTTGAAACTATAAGCTTTAGAAAAGGCACCTACTACGCAGACACTGGAGACTTTTCAGGCGCGGGATCATCGGCCATAAAGACCTATGATCGCCTTGAGCAAGGATTCGTAAAACTCATCGCTGGAGAAGACGGTTATCAACGAATGGTAAGCGCTGGTTCCGTCGATTTCGAGGATAGCAGCCTGCTGGTGGCCGCTGAAATCCACTACCAAGATGGCCCCTGGAAGCTACCTGAAGATACTGGCAAGTATAATTTTCTGCTCAAATACAGCACAACAACCGATGCTTATAAGGCACAGGTAATCGCTACGGCTTATAGCAACTCTTGGAATGCCACCGATCAAATTCCCCAGCGCGAAGTTGACGCTGGTCGACTTTCCCGGTTCGGCTATATCGACAAGGATATTGGCGGTGAAACTAGCCGGTTTAGCCTCATTGCGAAGGCGAGCACCGAAAATCTCGACGCAACACTCTACAGTGTCGCCTATAAATTGAACCTATTCTCCAACCCAACCTATTTCCTAGACAATCGGGCCGCTGGGGATCAGATCGAGCAGGCCGATACTCGTATGGTATATGGCGGCTCTCTCCGTTACCAAACAGAGGCCTCTTTGCTGGGCATGCACGCAACGCCAAAGGCCGGTATAGAATTTCGCTACGATGATATTTCTGATACAAATCTCTATAAAACCTCCTCTCGACGTAGAGACTACGCACTCATTGACGATGAGGTAAGGGAGCTCAGTGGTAGCGCCTACGCCGAAATTGAGTTTCTGCTAACGAAATCACTGAGAACCACTGTTGGCCTCAGAGCAGACCATTTCAGATGGGACGTCAATGCAAATGTAGTCGCAGATAAAGAAAACAGCGGAGAAGGTACCGACAGCATCGTAAGCCCAAAATTCACAGCGGCTTACGAACTCAATAAAGATACCGAACTCTACCTTAGCTACGGCCAGGGCTTCCATTCTAATGATGTGCGTGGCGTTGAAGTAGCCAATAACCCAGTCGATGCACTCGTACAGATTGACGGGGCAGAAGTTGGTTTTCGCAGTGAAACCATAAACAACCTTAACCTCAACGTAGCCGTGTTTTGGTTGGACACCGCGTCCGAACTTATATTTGTGGGCGATGCGGGAACGACCGAGCCCAGCGACGGGGCGAAACGCTTTGGCGCAGAACTTTCGGCTTTTTGGCAAATATCAGACACCCTTGTATTCGATCTTACCGCTGCGAAAACAAAAGCGCGCTTTAAAGGCAAGCCTTCAGGAGAAGATTATGTTCCAGACGCTCATGAGTTTGTTGCCGGTGCCGGTCTAGTGCTTACAAGTAATAATGGCATCACTAGTAGCATTCGATTAAGGCATTTCGGTTCTGCACCGTTAAACGAAACAGATTCAGTGAAAAAAGATTCAACAACATTAGTAAACCTGGGTCTTACTTACGACATCGGCGAAATAAATTTTGGTTTAGAGGTGCTCAACCTGTTTGATGCTGAGGCAAACGACATTGAATTTCTTTTTGCATCGCAACTAAAAAATGAAACTGAAGCTGTGGAAGACATACACTTTCATCCAGTAGCCCCCCGCTCACTGCGCGCCTCAGCTCGATATCAATTTTGAACGCCACAAATAGTGGGAGCATTAAGATATGCTAACAGCCATGCCCTTATGGCAGATTATGACGGAGACACCACTAACCGCTCTAATTTTAGAGACCAGGTACGGCTATCCTGCAATGGAAATTTTGCATATTTTTGGCTTCGTATTAATGGCGGGGTCAATCGCAATGCTGGATTTTAGACTGCTTGGCTTTGGTCCTAAGCTGCCAGTGAAAGTACTAGCGAATTATTTACTGCCTTGGACATGGTTTGGCTTTGCGATGTCGCTCGTCGCGGGCGGCACATTATTTGTCGTCAAAGCACCGGAATGGATAATACTGCCAATCTTTCAGTTAAAGATGGCTCTCGTAATGCTCGGCTGCATTAATGCCGCCATTTTTCATTACGGGGTATACAGACACATTAACCAATGGAGCATAGGCACAGCCGCCCCTTGGCAAGCCAAGACAAGTGCGATTTTTTCTCTACTAATATGGGCAACAGTACTTGCTTGTGGCAGGTTGCTCGCCTATTTCGGATTTGGTTGAGGACCTACAGAAATGAACACCACTGTTTTCAATATACAGAAATTGATGAGCACTAATATGCAAAGTAATGCGAAATATGTTGGTTTCACTATTTTCATAGTGACGATACTTTTCCTGTTGCCTGAATTTTCGTGGGCACACAACGTTGCATTACCCGACCAATCTTTTCTTGAAAATAATACCGGCGCTAATATAGCTCCCTATTTGTACCTAGGCGCTAAACACATGGTGACAGGGTATGACCATTTGTTGTACCTGGGAGGCATTATATTTTTTCTTTTCCGGATACGCGACATTGCCCTATTTGTTAGCTTATTTGCTTTAGGCCACAGTATTACTTTACTCACTGGCGTGTTGGCGAATTGGACCGTCAACCCTTATTTGATCGACGCAATTATTGGTTTCTCTGTGGTTTACAAAGCGTTTGAGAATTTAGGAGGTTTCCAGAAATTTTTCGTTACTTGGCTGGATACGCGTATCGCAGTATTTTCATTTGGCCTTGTACACGGCCTAGGCCTATCGTCTAAGTTGCAGGATCTAAACATCGCCAAAGAAGGTCTCATTGAAAATATAATATCATTTAATATTGGCGTTGAAATGGGACAATTGGTGGCCCTAACTTTTCTCCTGCTAAGTTTCAACATTCTAAGACAGTCAAAAAATTTCCAAGATCATTCGACCGTAGCCAATGTCGCTCTCATGACAGCAGGGTTTCTATTAATGGCTTACCAACTCACGGGATACTTCGTTTTTACAACGGGATAACGATATGACAAATCAAACAATTAACACAAGCAAACCCAAGCTACTCAAACAAGTTTTAATTGCGTTCATACTCGCCACCGGCTTGCTCACGCTGGTTGTACTACCAACGGAGTATGGCATTGATATAACCGGCTTTGGGAAAATCTCCGGGTTGAGTAAAATATCGCAAGAAGAATCCATGATGCACGAAGACACGGTTAGTCCATCTAACGATGTGAACAATATTGCAGAGGAAGATAATCCAGAAGAGCCATTCGCAAGAGGAACTGCAAACAAGCATTCCTCAGAGCCATCAACAAAGTCTTTTTCAATCACACTACAACCCTTGGACGAAGTTGAATACAAGGCAGTTCTGGACCTTGGTGAACCAATATTCTACCGCTGGTCAGTCACTAGCAAAGAGGATGTATACGTAGATTTTCATGGCGACCCAACAGAAGGTGTTTTTCCGGAAGAATACTTTCAAAGTTATGAAGAAGGCGAAATGGCTCAATCCGGCGGCTCTTTCAGCCCCACGTTTACAGGGAATCACGGCTGGTATTGGCTCAATATTGCCGACCACGAGATAACAATAATTTTAGAGGTCACAGGCTACTACACATCACTCGGCGAGATATTCCGAGGAAATCAACGCGACAAGTATCGTTAAGGAAGACCCGCATGAGAAATTCATCACGCAGACGTTTCATCAGGGAATTCGCAGGGGGGGCCGCATTATTTGGCACTTTATCAATGCTTTCCAACCTGGTCAACGCAAGCAGTCGTGGCCCCAATAATAGAGCGCCCGCTATGTTCATTGGCCACGGCGACCCAATGAATGCTACAAAAAATAACGCGGCAACCGATGAGTGGGAAAGAATTGCCAAGCTGCTTAGTACTCGTGATCGCCCCGTGGCTATTCTTTGCGTTTCAGCGCATTGGGAAAGTACAAAAACCATGGTATCAACCGTTGCCAGCCCAGAACTGATTTACGATTTTTATGGTTTTCCAAAATTTATGTACGAATTGAAATACCCCGCACCGGGGTTTCCCCAAAGTAATGCATTGATCAACAACGCACTAAGCGGGGAAAGTATTTCAGAAGACCCAAAACGCGGATTAGACCACGGAGCGTGGTCCGTGCTTTCACGGCTATTTCCTGACGCGGACATTCCGGTATTTCAGGTAAGTTTGGCCCGTTCAATGAGCGCAGAGGAGCATTACAGCCTGGCAAAACAGATCAGTATTTTGCGGGACAAAGGCGTGATGATTATTGGCAGCGGCAACCTAACCCACAACATGCGCTCTTGGCAGAGAGATTCTTCACTGGGCCAAACTCACCTTGTGCATGACTGGGCAGAAGCGTTCGACCAAGCTGTTGCCGAAGCAATTATAAAGGGCGATCACAAAACTTTGATAAGAATTGCTCAGCAAAAACCTTCATTGTTCCTTTTGGCGCACCCCACATCTGAACATTATCTACCAATAATTTATGCTCTAGGGGCTCAACACAATAACGATAACCTAGAATTTTTTGCAGAAACATTTGAGGAAGGGTCGTTTTCTATGCGCTCCTTCTTACTCAGTTGAACCCTAGGGTTCTAGGCACCAAATTTCGATACTAATTTAAACAACATAACCAATAAATTCGACATAAACAGTAGGAACTATCATGTATAGACTAATATTTGCATTCTATATTCTTCTCGCAACATCAGTGGCACAAGGTCACCACTCACGAGCTGGGTACAATCTTGACAAAGTTGTTACCGTCAAGGGTACAGTCACTAAGGTGCTGTGGCGAAATCCACATCCGTACTATCGGATCGAGTCAGTTAATGCCCAAGGGGTTACCGAAACCTGGCAGTTTGAAGGTTTTGCCGTCTCGGCCTATGTCAAGGTTGGGTGGCTAAAGGATACCGTAAAGGTAGGCGACACCGTCACTATGATCGGCTCACCCAACAAGAAAAATGGCCAACGAAAGGCAGGTAAACAGTCAGGTTTATTGAGCAGAATTATCCAAGAAAGCGGCAAAATATTGGATGCTAACCCACCCGAAAATGCGCCGAAATCTGTTGCCCAAGAATCAGACGAGGAAGAACAGCGAGAGAGTGAATACAGCGACAAAATCATGGAAACCAAAGGTACTCATGATTTTTCCGGTAATTGGCATTTCTTTGTCAATAACGAAGAAGGTCAAACTGGCGGTTTTGAGCCCCCTAGATCTTGGCCTCTAAGTCCCACGGGGCAAAAGCAAGTAGACAACTTCGAACTCAAAAATGACCCGTTTTACCAGTGCATTAACTTCGGCCACCCACGACTTGTAGAATGGGTTTGGGCTCGCCGCTGGACTCGTCTAGACGATCGTATAGAAATTGAAACCGAGATGTCAGCGCCAAACCAAAAACGAACTATTTGGTTAGATGGCCGCAAAAAGCCGGCAAATTTTGTAGCGAGTGATATTGGGTTTTCTACAGGAAGTTTCGACGAGAATGGAACCTTAACCGTAGTGACAACAGGCTATAGCGCCACACCTTGGGGAACAATTATTGGCCTCGATTCCAGCGATCAAAAACGCGTGGTCGCGAAATACAACCTAAGTAACGGTAGCCCAAAAACCGGCTACACTCGCATGGTTTTCGAAATGACAATTGAGGATCCAGTATATCTGAACAAACCAGTCAAGCGCTGGGGAGCATACGACCTTGCACCTGAGCATGAATATGTTCCATTTAGCTGTGATGCAGAAGCGTCCAGTGCGCACTTGGAATACGAATAGAAGTTCTACCAACAATAAAATCTCGGGCAGGGCCATATTGGTCTTGCCCGAACTGAAATAGGTCCGATCATACAGTCCCTGCCAGCCACACGGGTATGATTCCTAGGCCTAATCAGTAAGATAATTGATTAAGCGAGGCTCAAGATGTCTAAACCGACACTGCTATTACTATTTTTTTTCATGTTTGCGACGGTTGTACAAGCCCATCACTCCCGTACCGCATTTGATCTCAACAATGAGATTAGTGTTCAGGGCACGGTCATAAAAGTACGATGGAGAAACCCTCATGTACGTTATGTTCTGGAAGTTATCAATAAGGAAGGCATAACAGAGACGTGGGCCTTTGACGGCCATTCGATCACCGGCCTACAACAAATGGGGTGGTCTAAAGACACCGTTAAAGTAGGTGATGAGATTACTCTGAAAGCTTTTCCAAATAACAAAAATTCTAGCCGAGGCCCCGATATGCAATCGGGCCTATACAGCCGGGTAATTTTATCTAATGGAACAATGGTTCCTCCTCTCGAAGGCGCTGAGGCACCCAAGGCAGAGCCACAATCGCTAACAGAAGAAGAAGGTAAAACAAAGGAAAAGAAGAATGTTTTTGGTGAGTATGACGTTCCGAGTTCTAAAGATTTTAGTGGCACCTGGGAATACTATTTAACCTTGGATGAAGTACTTATCCTCGGCAAAGGAATCACCCACCCCTGGCCGCTATCAGATGAAGGAAAGAGAAATTACGCAAAGTATGACGCCAGTGACGATCCTGCATTTTCTTGTAAAGAGTACGGTTCACCGCAGATAATTTTCGATCTTTACGGCCGAAACTGGACTCGATTCGATAACCGTTTTGAAATTCAGACCGAAGGCAAAGATACTGAGCACCGCACCATTTGGCTTGACGGGCGAACGAAACCGAAAGACTACACGCCAAACCCCGTTGGCTTCTCAACAGGTAAATTTGATGAATACGGCACTCTCGTTGTGACAACTAGTGGCTTTCCAGCTACTCGCTGGGGAATCGACTACGGACTGGATTCCAGTAACCAAAAACGTTTAACTGAGCGCTATACACTCACAAATGGCCGAAAGCTAGGGGGCACAAGAATGTTTGTTGAAGTGCTTGTTGAAGACCCTGTCTACCTAGAAAAACCTTTTTCAATCCACGGAGTTTTTAACCTCACCGAAAAGAGGGAGTTTCCAGCTGCCAACTGTGACCCTGAAACCGCAAGCGCTCACTTGGAATATGAATAGCCACTTATGACCATTCGCCCAAGCAATCGTTATACGAACTATCATGCTCACCTCTATTTCGACAAAGATAGTGTTGAGCGTGCTAGCTTCATAGGGCAGGAAGCTAAGCGTTTATTTTCAATAAATTTAGGCAGGGTCCATCGAAAACTCCTTGGGCCTCACCCAAATTGGAGCTGCCAATTAGCATTCAATTGCCATCAGTTCAACGAACTAATTCCTTGGTTGGAAACCCACCGTGGAGGCCTATCGATACTTGTTCATGGCTTGACAGGAGAAGACTTGGCCGACCACACTAAACACGCAACTTGGCTGGGAGAAGAGTTGAATTTAAAGCTTGAATATTTTAGTTATTAGATGCGACAAACTGAATCATCAGCATCTATATTTTTTACATTACAAAGGAAATATAGTAGCGTTATTCTGAAGAAAGCATTTCTTCCAATGACTCAACAATCTCTAACGACGACTTCTTTAGAAGCTCCAAATATTCCGCGGCTATAGTGTCGTTAAAACAGCTAGAAAATATCGAAAGCCCTATCACGCCAATCACTTCCTTATTGTATTTTATAGGCAAAGCCATATGGGTAGATTCCCCTCGTTTACCGATACGTAATCCGTAACCACGCAATCGAACTTCAGATATAAAGTTTTTAATCTTAAGTTCGTCTTGAAGAATTAAATCTTCTTGCAACTCATCATTACGCAGAGCCTCTAAGATTTCGTCACGCTGCTCCTTTTCACAAAAGCTTAGAAAGGCCTGACCCATTGCACTTTTGAAGAGTTTGAAACGTTTATTAACTGTGGATCCTTGTAGTACAAACTCAGAATAAGGACGAGTAGAATATTGAACAACTATAGCGTTGTAATCAAATATCCCTATCGCTACTGGCCATTTAACGTCGCGTGTGATTTTCCTTGCCACCGGCACACTTGCTTGCATTAACCATGCTTCATTGCCGTAACCAGAAGACAAAGACAATACCTTTTCGGTAAGCATGTAAACGCTCCGATCTATATCTTTTGTAACAAATCCACAATTCATTAATGTTGCAAGAATACGGTGCACCGTAGGTTTAGGAAGACCGGTCATGCGATAAAGATCGCTGATAGTTGAGAGGCGATGCTGGTTCATCGAGCTGATGATCGAAAGCGCTCTAGCGATGGGTTCTATAACATCTGAAGAAGACATAAATACAAGCCACTTAATTGAAAAAATTAGTTTGATTAACAACTATTTTACTTAGATTATTATATTAAAAATCGAACACTTTTGGAACGCTTAAAGCGATAATACCGGTCTAAATAGTGCACTTTAATCGCATGGATATCAGGTTCCTTATAGCCTTATTATTCCGCAAGACGAAACCCACAGGTTCAAGAGGTTTTATGGCAATATTGTCTGTGTTTAAATGACACGCAGTCATAATAATATACACCGCCACAGAAATTATGGGACTCTACCTGAGTTCACGTTAACACTATCCATCATTAATTTGCCGGAGAAAAACGCATGCGAATCGCGATACACACACTGCTGAGTTTATACCTGCTATTAGTCACACTTACGGTGCAAGCTCATCACTCAGCTGTTGTCTTCAATTTTAAAGAAAGTATAAGTGTCACGGGAAAGGTGACCCGCCTACTCTGGAGGAGCCCTCACGTTGCAATCAATCTTGAGGTGCTTAACGAAAAAGGGGAAGTAGAGCTGTGGAAACTCGAGTCCTATTCCATTCATGCATTAGTCGCCCGCGGGTGGAAAAAGTCGGATGTTAAAAAAGGCGAGATTATCACCGCGCAAATTAATCCGCTCAAGAGCGGAAAACCTGGAGGCGTATTGCAGTGGGTGACTCTGGCAGACGATCGAGTTCTGCCCATACATAAAGATTCTCCGCAAGGTAATAAAGCCGTTAAAGTTCAAGTGAATTCCGACAAGCCCATCTACCGTAGTACTGAGTCAGCTGTCGATATGGCGATACGCCGCAGTGCAGAACTCAAGCGCGAAAAAAAGTGGCGGCCGGAACTTCCACTCGTCAATAAGGTAGGGGGACCAGGTGCGCTCGACCCAGACAACCTAAAGAAAAGTCGCCCCGCCCCACCTTTCGACATGACAGGCGTGTGGGAATATCGCGCCGAGGAGGAACGAGCTAAAGAATTTGGGGCAAATTCCTGGGATTTTTACCCTATTCCAAAACTGACGCCAAAAGCCCAAGCCGTTTATGATGAATACAAAAACGCGACCGCTCAAGGCAAGCGAGTCATGGACCCACACGCTCAGTGCTACCCTCCTGGACAGCCAGCTTTGATGACACGATACGGTGCATTTATGGCGATTCAAGAACCGACCGCGGTCTATATAGTGCATCGTTTTAACAACAGCTTCCGGACAATTCATACAGACGGCCGAGGTCATGTGGATGAAGATGTACGTCAGGAAACTTACAATGGCGATGCTATTGGTCGCTGGGAGAACAATTCACTCGAAGTAGATCTTGTCGGCTTTGGCTCTCCAGAGCACTGGATTATGGACGGCATTCAGATCGGTGAAAAATTCCATATGACTGAGCATATTGAAATGCTAAATCAGGGCAACACACTGATGATTGAGATGACCTTCGTTGACCCAGAAAACTGGATTGGAGAATGGAAGCATACTAAATTCTATGATCGTCTACTCAATATGGACATCGAGGAAGCCTCCTGTATCTCTGCACTAGACAATACCGCTCTACCAGAAATGTAATAACACACAGGGCTGCCTAAATTTTCTATGGCGGCAGCCCTGTCAGTGTGCACCAGCCACTATCAGTTTATTTTCATTATAGACGTCCTGAATATCAAAAGTTCACTGAGCTCACCTCCCACTCAGCTATACGCCTCCTCCTAAAAATGGATTTTTGCTGAGTAAGGCATAAATATCTACGTTTCACTAAGCGGAACGGCCATCCTATTATCTTGTACCAGAGCGCTGTTTGGTGGAACATTTCGTCTCCCTACCAATACATCTCAGACAAGAGGCTCTCGTGAAACTGGCAAGTATTAGCTACAAAGGAACAGATTGCATTGCTGTGGCAATCGACGATACGAATGTGATCGACATCAGAGATGCTATGATTGCGGCGTTTGGGAACGACACTGAAATACCGGTAGATATGAATCACCTACTGCTGCAGGGCGACGCTGGCATGGCAAAGCTGTCTTCAGCGCTTGATTCAGCACGGTCTAATCCAGGAACCGTTACCTTCATTCCTATTTCAGATGTCAGCTGGCGCGCGCCCGTTCGCAAACCTGGAAAGATCTGCGGCGTGGCGATGAATAACTCCGCCAGTAATGGTCGAAAGATTAGCGCTCCCGATCATCCAGCGTTCTTTCTCAAGCCTGCTTCTTGCCTCATTGGCCATGCAGAGGCGATCACCATAAGAAGCTACTATGGTAGCGTACACCCAGAACCTGAATTGGCCGTTATCATTGGCACGACAATGCGCGATGTTGACGCCGAAAATGCTATGGATTACATCGCAGGCTATAGCGTGATGAATGACATAACCGGCAACGGTATGCGCGCTGAAGACCTTTTCCAATACTGGGCAATTTATGCCCAGGAAGACGACCCAGATAAGACCCGCCGCGTAGAACAACACCTTTCATACGCGGGGCGTTATAAAGGCACGGATACGTTTGGTGTTCTCGGCCCCTGGCTTGTCACCAAAGATGAAATCAGCGACCCCGATAATTTGGCCGTCGAGTGCAAGGTTGCCGGCGAAATTATCGCCGAAGATAGTACTCGCTATTACAATTATAGAGTCGCTGAGTTAATCAGTTTTATTAGTCAGTTTCATACTTTACACCCCGGCGATATTATCTCCTGCGGCACAGCCTTTAAAGCTTCGGCCAATCGTAAATCTATTCATAATGCCAATTTTCAGCAGGTTTCGGGGCCGGTTTCGGTTACCATTGAAGGCCTAGGCACACAGGAAAATCCAGTTGTCGTTGAAAACAGGACTATAGGAAAATGGCGATTGAGTTAGATAGGCTCGCCCATCTAGAAGCGAGATTGGCGATACAGGATTTAAATACAAATTTTTGTCATTATTTAGATCACGGTGAGATCGACAAACTAATTGCTTTATTTACCGTCGACGCGAATTACTCTCATGGCACTCGGCTTAGCATTGGCATCGCACAGATACGTCAGCTTTTTTTCCAGCGCGCAAGCGCTGGAACGCGCACCGCTCGACATATGTACAGTGGTTTAAAAGTCGACTTTGTCGGCCCCACCGTCGCTACAGGCCACAGCGTTTGCATGACTTTCGCAGACAATTCGCGCCCGCCAATTAGCCCAGCGACACCATTTCTGGTGGCGGATTTTTTCGACGAATATGTTCGTGAATCCGATGGCCGCTGGTTGATAGCGAAGCGCCACATTGAGCGAATTTTTGTAGATTCAAAAAACAACGGCCCAATAGGGCAACCGGCCAGCAGTTAATTTTCAGCTATATTGCATCACAGATAATTGGTGTCCCGGTTATATTGCTACGGCATCTAGGAGAAATACATGAGCACCGCATTGGTTTGCGCATCACACAGTCCACTTTTACATTGCTATAGCAAGGAACCGGAGCGCTGGGAAGATCTACAGAGGGCGTATAAAAAAACCGCGGCAATAATTCGCGATTTTGATCCCGAGCTCGTTATCGCATTTGGTTCGGACCACTTCAACGGATTTTTTCTAAAAATGATGCCCGCTTTTTGCATTGGCACCTCAGCAGAAGCCGCCCATGATATCGGCGGCTATCCGGGCGCACTCAATGTGCCGGAAGGTCTCGCCATCGACGCTGTAAGGTATTTGCGGGAAAATGATGTCGATCCCGCAATTTCCTACCAAATGACCGTTGATCATGCCTTCTCTCAAACCATTGTAGACATGCTCGGAAGCCTAGAAAGAATTCCCATTATCCCCGTCTTTATAAATTGTATCACCACACCCTATGTACCGTTTAAACGAAGCCGGTTGATGGGCGAAGCTATGGGGCGCTACGCCAAAAGCCTCAATAAACGCGTACTCTTCCTTGGGTCTGGAGGCATGTCCCACCACCCCACTCGCTACTATCCAGCCATGGGAGAGGGAGAGCCAAAGGTGCAGGCTTGGCAGGTGTCTGGCGGCGAAAAACCTGACTCACTTAGCCAAAATGAATGGCTACAGCGCCTAGAAATTATGCATCACGAAGGCGCTGACATGATTGCACGAGGGGAACGAACGGCGGCTGATATGCGCTTGAATTCTAAGTCTGATCAAGAGTTCTTGGATCAAATCATCACAGGAAAAATTGCATCCTACGACAACTACGATCAAGAAAAGCTTGTTGAAGAAGCGGGCATCGGCTCAATGGAACTGCATGCATGGATAGCAGCTACGGCTGCACACAAAGCTGCAGGAGGGTCCGATCCTGTTGTTGAGATATACACAATAGCGCCAGAAATTGGTATTGCCGCAGGCATTATCCATGGTGTTTAGGGAAAAAAACGTGAGTGATTTGAACCCTTTGTTAATCGCCGTCGCCCCCAATGGGGCTCGGCGAACTCAGCAAGACCACCCAAAATTACCGATATCACCCAAAGAACTCGCCGAAACTGCAGCCCAATGCTGTGAGGCTGGCGCTTCGATGTTACACCTACATGTTCGAGATAAAGAAGGTGCCCACAGCTTAAGCGCCGGCCTTTATCGCACCGCCATAAAAGAAATTGAGCAGGCGGTTGGCGAGCAAATGCTGATACAGGTTACCTCTGAAGCCGCTGGTCGCTACCAAACAAACGAGCAGATGAGCGCAATCAGGGAACTGGCCCCTCGCTGTGTATCTCTCGGCTTGCGTGAAATTATAAAAGACGAGGAAGGCTTTGAAGATGGCGGGAAATTCTTACGCCACCTTTTGAAAGATGAATGCCTGGTACAGTTCATTTTATACAGCAAGGAAGATATTAGTTGGTATATAAGACTATGTGCCTGCGGTGTAATTCCTACACAAAACAATCTAGTTTTACTAGTACTCGGCCGGCACGGAAAACAGCAATATCAAGAGTCGGACTTACAAAACTATCTCGATTTGTTCCAGAAGCCACAAAATTGGATGGTGTGCGCATTTGGAGCCGATGAATCAAAGGTGATGCATCATGCCATTAAACTTGGCGGACACGCCCGAGTGGGTTTTGAAAACAACTTATGGCTACCAAATGGAGGCCTCGCCAATGACAATGCTGCTCTGGTAACAATCACTGCCACGCAGGCCCAGCAACAGGGCCGAGCAATAAGCAATGTGGCCGAAGCAATTAGGCTGTCAACGAACCTGCTATAAATCTAGGACTAAGGCATCGATCCACCGGAGAAAATATTATCGCCATAGATATAATTACAAAAATATGAGTCTATTCTCAGTCGATTAATCAGCTAAATAGATCTGTTAAAATAAACCTCTATTGAATTTAACCACTTAAAACAAGCTATTTATTAGACATTTCGCCTTGATCTATGCGATAAAAAATTCATAAATTAACGGTAAGACGAGGTATTAAATTTTCAACAATCTGAAAAAAGTGCTAATTAGTCACCAGCACTAAAAAGACTAAAAATTAATCCCACCAAGATTTCAAGCTTTTTGTTTGAAAGTTGTCGGTAATCAAAATAAGGAACAATGATTACTCGCTGCTCCCTATTAACCGAAAAATCTGCATCAAACGCCACCATAGCTGGAAGATCCAAACTGGCCGCGTATTGGCGACCCATTATAATATGTAAGCTTTGCCCACTCGATGATCCTTGGCTCGCATCAAATTTTTTATTAAACCAAAGTGCGGTATCGGAACCTGCCTGCAACAGAACTGCATCTCTATACGTTTGCCAATTATCGTATCGCTGCGAGCCAAAGTGTAAACTCGTAACAGCCTTTTTTTGACCCGATACAGACTCAATTTTCTGATCTAATGCATACACCAACTTTGCGTAAACGTTAAAAATCTTTCGCCAGTGATTACCAGTTTCCTTTGCGACGCTTGCTATTTCACCAGGACTTAAAACAGTGAAATTTTTAAGATTTTGGTAGCGCGCTAATGGCGGACGATTTGCAATATGTACGCTCAACTGTGCGTTAGCAGAACCAAGACCCACTGGCTCATTCATGGCCTATACATCCTAGAAACTAAGATAGAAAACACCTCACTTATCTTCCAAAGATGCCGAACCGCGCTCCAAGCCACCCATTCGTCCAGACACATGCCCTGAGCGATAATCTTCATAAGGGTTGCCCGTTTCTCTCTGGCTTAAAAATTTGTTCACAATAGACATGATGGTGGCCTTCAACCACTGATGGGGCTCAGAGCTTTCTGAACGCTGATGGCTGACTAGCATGTAACAGATGCTGATATCTGAACCTTCAGGTAAAGGCAGCGACACAAGGCCGCTACGCAGCTGAGGATGGCTGGCTAGAAAAGGCGGGGCTGTCATTAAACAGTCTGTACGCCTAACTACTTCAATGGCGGTAAACAAGTGTGAGGTTTCGAAGACTTCTTGTATCTGATTTTCATATTGAGCAAATGAAGATTGTTGTCGCATAAAAGCTAACTCTTCAAGATCCGGAATAAAAAGGCTGACATGCGGCCATTTCACCAGTTTTTCCCAAGTTATAGTTTCGTGTTTTAGGGGGTGCCCTTGGCGGACCAGTAAAATTGGAGGCTGCCCCCCCATAGACTCAACATTAAAGTCTTGGCTGTAGTGATTGCGCTGCATATGAACGGCGAAATCTAGATTGCCCGCCTCGAGTTCCTCCAATTGATGCTCAATTCGACTCAGTACTTTAATCCGCATGCCAGGCGCCTCACGCTGCAGCACCTCCATGAGCGCAGGTAATAATGCAACACCAATGTACTCGGCAATGGCAATAACAAACTCACCTTCGTAGGTGGAGGGCTCAAATTTTTGACTCGACACTAGGCCCTTAACACCCTGAAGCAAACAGGCCAAATCGGCCTGCATCTCCAGTGCCCTCGGGGTGGGCACCATACCGTAGGAGCTGCGAGTGAACAGTGGGTCATCAAGCAATTCACGCAGTCGACCAAGGGTTTTGCTCATGGCCGATTGACTGACAAACAAGCGCTCCGCCGCGCGTGAAACATTGCGCTCTTCCAGCATAACTTGAAGCGCAACAAGCAAATTGAGGTCAATTCTTGAGAGTTGTCGAGTATCCATGGTTGCCTCTGCATAAATTCGTAAGATATGAATTGTATTCATTCCTGCTACAAATTTAAAGCATTGGATGAATATCAGGAATTATCTTAAAGTAGCTTCAACGTAAACAAACGGGCCAATCAAGGCCCACCCAACCAGGAGTAACACCATGTTCATTACCTTCGCTTACGGCACTTACTTAGCTCTTTTGGCCGCAGTTGCTTGGCAAGACCTTAGGGTTTAACGATGAGTTGCCTAAAAAACAAAAAAGCCCGCATTGATTGCGGGCTTTTTTGTATCTGCAAAGACTACAGCAGGCTTAGCGTATGCAGAAGCTAATGCGTCGGGCTCATTGCATTACGCTCATTGCATTACGCATCAAAAGGATGGCGTAAAACGATGGTCTCAACGCGATCAGGGCCTGTTGAAATAATATCCACTGGCGCACCCACCAATTCTTCCAAGCGGGTGATATAAGCTTTAGCCGCCGCAGGTAAGCTGTCTAGAGTCTGCGCACCGAAGGTCGACTCGCTCCACCCAGATACAGACTCGTATACTGGCTCAACTTCTGCCCAACCGTCAGAATCGAATGGCACGTTAATTTCATTGCCATTGATGTCTTTATAGCCCACACAAATATTAATTTCTTCCAAGCCGTCCAATACATCTAGCTTGGTGAGACAAATACCTGAAATGCTATTAATTCGTATGGCGTGTTTTACGGCAACCGCGTCAAACCAACCGCAGCGACGCTGACGACCCGTGGTAGCGCCAAATTCGTTGCCTTTTTCACCAAGGTGCTGGCCTACAGCACAACCCAACTCTGTTGGGAAAGGCCCTGAACCCACACGAGTGGTATAGGCTTTAGTAATACCCAATACATAGTCTAGGTACAAAGGGCCCATACCGGAGCCAGTGGCGGTGCCACCGGCTGTGGTGTTCGAAGAGGTTACATATGGGTAGGTACCGTGGTCGATATCCAACAATGAACCCTGCGCGCCCTCAAACAGAATGCTTTCGCCGTTTTCACGAGCTTTGTGCAGCATATCCGTTACATCCGCAACCATTGGCTTCAGCTCTTCGCCCCAGGCAATGGCTTCGGCTAAGGTTTTATCGAAATCGATAGCGTCAACTTTATAATATTGTGTCAAAGCGAAATTGTGGTATTCCAACAACTCTTTAAGCTTTGCTGCAAAACGCTCGGCATGAAAAATGTCGCCCAAGCGCAAACCGCGACGAGCCACCTTATCTTCATATGCTGGGCCAATGCCACGGCCTGTGGTGCCAATTTTCGCAGCCCCGCGAGCAATTTCGCGAGCTTGGTCCAATGCCACATGAACCGGCAGAATAAGAGGGCAAGCAGGTGATAAGCGCAGGCGCTCACGCACGGGATAACCCTTTTCTTCAAGGCCTGCAATCTCTTTGAGTAAGGCATCGGGAGCCAAAACCACTCCGTTGCCAATCATGCAAGTCACTTCTTCCCGCAAAATGCCAGAGGGAATGAGGTGGAGTACGGTTTTTTCGCCGTCGATAACCAGCGTATGGCCCGCATTGTGCCCGCCCTGAAACCGCGAGACCAATGACACTTGGTCAGTCAACAAATCAACGATTTTACCTTTGCCTTCATCACCCCATTGGGTGCCTAACACAACTACGTTCTTACCCATGACTCGATTTAACTCTCTAACACGTTAACAAAACACTTTGCGCAAACACGTAGGAAAACCTACAGTGACTGCACTCGATACTCTCCATCTGCCAGCACAAGCTGGCGATCACAGCGATGATCCGCGGTGACGGTGCTGTCATTTAAACCGCACACGACTCTTTCACCTTTGGCTCTAAGTGCCCGCATTGCTTGCCAGCGCTCGTGAGGCTCACCTAAGTTTGCCGGTGCAAAAATACCGGTAAACGCCGTAAATTCAGTCTGAAGTAAACTATTAATAGCGGTAATGTCCACCGAAAAACCAGTGGCCGGGCGGGCGTGACCAAACACTTCCCCTATATCGTCGTAACGACCGCCATTGGCAATGGCATTGCCAAAACCAGGTGCAAACGCAGCAAACACAACACCGGTGTGGTAGTGATAGCCTCTGAGCTCGCTGAGGTCAAAATAAAGTTCAGCCTGCGGATAGCGCTCGCCCACCTGCGCGGAAACGAGCTGCAATTCTTCCACTGCCTTAACTGCATCACTTGAGACTTCGGCGAATAGTACTTTAGCCTCAGCTAAAACTGATGCATCTCCGGCCAGCGAAGGCAGTTTTAGCAACAGAGTCGCAATGGCAGGATCGCTAATATTTGCGTCTACCCAATGCGTAATTTCAGTGGCAGCTTTACGTTGAAGAAGCTCAAATAAGGCCTCTTCTTGCGGGGTATCAAGCTTGCCGGCCTTTGCTAAGGCTCGGAATATCCCCACATGACCTAGATCGATGTGTAGGCTGGGCAAACCTGCGCACTGCAGAGACTCCAGCATCAGCGACACCACTTCGGCGTCGGCATTTAAACCGGCTATTCCATAGAGTTCAACACCAGCTTGGATCGGTGTGCGTGTAGCCAGCGGACCTCTAGGGCGGGTATACACTACATGCCCGGCATAGCACAGACGATTGGCGCCTTCACGCCTAAAGCTGTGCGCATCCATACGGGCAGTTTGTGGGGTAATATCGGCACGAATGCCCAAGGTACGGCCGCTCAATTGGTCGGTAACCTTAAAGGTTAACAGATCCAAATCGCGACCCAGGCCGATTAGCAATGAGTCGGTGTATTCCAACAAAGGTGGAATCACCAAATCATAGCCCCAGCTGCTGTAAAGGTTCAGCAGGCGGCGGCGCAATTGTTCAATTTGTTCGGCATCGGCAGGTAGAATCTCTTCTACCCCGTCAGGAAGTAACCAACGGTCGGCGCTAGTCATGGCAGTGTCTTAATCCCATTTAGAGGTGCCCTTACGTAAAGGGCACACACAAAAAAACCGGGCCAATAGACCCGGTTGACGCATTCTATCATTGTTTCTAGAGGGATGCTTAGACTTTAACCAACAGAAACACAATTTTCAGCGACTTTTTTACTCAGCGCTGGCGGCTTATTCCAGACCAAGTACCACCAGTACTTTACGCTTGCGATCACCGGAATAAGGAAGACGGCCGTGCATAGCCAAATTGTTATCTACAATGGCCACATCGCCATCCTGCCAAAGCAGATTGTAGGAAACATCATTCGCAATGCCTACAATAGTCTCAAGAAAATGTTTGGGGATTTCACTGTCATCGCCAAAACATAGAGCCTTACTAGGGTTGTCTTTCACGCCCTTCCAGCCGGAATAGGCTGCAATGATTTGATTGAAGAAGACTTTGCGCCCTGCCTCTAGAGTTCTGATGGCCGGAAGAGCTGACGTTTGTGCCGAGAGCGAACCGTCATCGTTCCACTGCCAAGAATAACCTAGGCTAGCCAATTTCTCTTCCGCTTCTGTAATTGACTCAACACTTAAAGTGCCACGCCAGCTGCGCCCCTGACCTGACTCTGGAGCGTCTTGTGCCGGCATCATGGTTGTATATTTAATGCCCTTAGCTTCCAGCTCGGCCGTTAATTTAGGCTCAGCCGCCAACAGGCGCTCGTACACAAAATCGGAACGACAAATAACCGTTTCGCCGCCATGATCCGCCGCATTCTCACAGAATAAGGAAATAATGCCTGGGTAAATCGGCGTTTGCGCCATTTCATTGTGCAGGTAGATTTCAACGTCCTTAGGCGCTTCGTTGGCCGTAAAGACATACTCGGTATGATTCACCCGAACCGCATTCGACAAAGACTCTTTATAGGTGAAATTTGGGTACTCAAAGGCCGCAAAAAAGTCGTCAAAACCCTGAGCGTCGGCGATAGGGAAGCCCCTGAACAAAATGGCACCACTGCACCCCAGCTCTTTTTTTAAAGACTCTACGCTTTCACTGACCCACAATTTGGCCTGCTCAACAGTTTTCACCGAGCCATCATTAACAATGATCGTTGGGAATTCCTGCGTACTGAATTTAAGGTCGACAAGCATACTGCTCGTATAAGGCATGCCTGATCTCCTAGTCGTAGATTGGGTAAAATTTATCAAACGCCGACTCGCAAAAATCACCGGGGTCATTGAAGCGACGATTTTTATTCAAGCCTGAGATATCACTCATCGCCTGCTCAGAGAGCTCAAAATTCAATGCTTCTAAGTTTTCGGTCAAGCGCTCCGTTTTAGTGCTTTTAGAAATCAAGCTGCAACCGCGCTGGATACCCCAACGCAAAACAACCTGGGCAGGCGTTTTACCCAAGGATTCAGCAATCGACACAACCACAGGCTGAGTTAAGACAGATTCAAGTTCATCAGCCATATCTAATTCAAAATAAGATAAGGCGCCCAGTGGCGAGAAGGCTGTTACAGACAGGCCATAATTGTTTGCATGGCGAATAAGGCGCTCTTGAGTCAAGTAGGGATGCGATTCAATTTGCAGGTCAGTAGGCTTGATTTTCGCGTAAGACATTAGGTCACTTAACAGGCCAGTGTTGTAATTACACACACCAATAGTTTTTGCCAAACCCAACTCGACCAAATGCTCCATAGCTCTCCAAGTTTCAAACAGAGGTACAGGCGCTGTCTTCATTTCAGGCGATGCAGCTTCTGGATCAAAGATCCACTCTGGGGGGTAGCGTGTCTCAAAAGGTACAAACGGTTGGGCGATGGGGAAGTGAATTAAATAGGAATCCAGATAATCCAAACCTAGGTCTTGCAAGGTTTTCTCGAGTGCAGGTAATACATGCTCTTCACTGTGGTAGGTGTTCCACAGCTTAGACACGATGTATAAATCTTCTCGCGTGCACAAACCGTCGGCAATCGCTTTGGCTATGCCCTGACCCACTTCAACCTCATTGCCATAGTCACAGGCACTGTCTAGATGACGGTAGCCAACTTTAATAGCGTTATAGACTACTTCTGCACATTGCTCGTTAGGAATTTTCCACAAGCCTAAGCCGATCTCTGGTTTTTTCTGGCCTGACATTTTTGCCCTCGCATTAGCTTTGCAATTGATGATATCATCTATCTTATATAAGACATATGTTTTGTCAATGAGTATCTATTACATGTGAGCTGGGCTCTATGCTGAATAAGTTTTTCCCGGGGCTAAACTGGCTTCAGGGCTATCAACAAGATAATTTCAAAAGCGACCTATTTTCTGGCCTCGCCATTGCGGTAATGCTCATCCCTCAAGGCATGGGCTATGCGGTAGTCGCAGGCCTGCCACCCGAATACGGCCTATATGCCTGTATTTTTCCGCCCATCATTTACGCCTTGCTGGGCACCTCAAATAAAATATCAATTGGTCCAGTAGCACTCGATTCCATTTTAATTATTACCGGCTTGAGCGTTCTCGCCGAGCCGGGCTCTGAGCACTATTTGGAATTGGCTATCGGCCTCACCTTGATGGTTGGCATTATTCAGGGATTCTTTGGCCTGATAAAGTTTGGTTTTATCGCAAACTTTTTATCGCACCCAGTCATTGTGGGTTATACCTCAGCCGCCTCGCTCATTATCATGGGCAGCCAATTCGAAAACATGGTGGGGATACAGGTAGAGACTGGCAATATTTTCACCCTTATTTTTCAACTTATCCAAAAAATAGCTCAATGGAACTGGGTGACCCTTAGTATCGGCGTCATCGGTCTGCTATTTATGATTTATCCGAAAAAGATATTCTCCTCCCCGCCCTACGCACTCATTCTTTTAATCGCTGGAATGTTTTGCGCCGGAACCTGGAATCTAAGCCAGTACGGCGTTGAAGTTATTGCCTCCATACCTCAAGGCCTGCCATCACTTACTGTGCCTTCACTGTCTCTCGATGAGTTTCTCAGTCTCATCCCTGTTGCAATAACCGTGGCGCTGATGGGCTACGTGGGTACCATGTCCATTTGTAAGTCACAGGAAAAGCCCAGCGATAAACTAAGCACCAGACCCAATCAGGAGCTGCTAGCGGTGGGCGCAGCCAATTTTATAGGCGCATTTTTCAAGTCGTTCCCCGTGTCAGCCAGTTTTTCAAGAAGCGCGGCCTTTAGAGAAGCGGGAGCGGCCACACAGGTTTCAGCCTTAGTTTCTTCTCTTTTCATACTAATCACGGTCTTATACCTTACGCCGCTGTTTGCCCTCTACCCCCTACCCAAAGCGCTGCTCTCGGCAATTATTATTGTCTCAGTGGCCGGACTGTTTAAATACAGCCAAATGAAAACGCTGTTCCAACAAAATAGACGCGAATTCTATATATTGTTTGCCACGTTTTTGATCACCCTTTTATTAGGCGTGCAACAAGGCCTTCTACTGGGGGTCACACTGTCCCTTTTCATGGTGATTTACAATACCGCCAACCCCCATATGACGGAGCTGGGATCCATTCAAAATGGCCGCTTGTTTCGCAACATCAACCGCTTCAATGACGCTCTCGTGCGCGATGATGTACTTATCTTTCGTTTCGACGCACCACTCTATTTCGCCAACAAAGACTACTTTGTAGAAAAACTCTACGGGATGGCCAAAAGTCGCCCCCCTGGGGTACTGAAGTTCGTGGTCTTTGATGCGGAAGCCGTTAACAGCGTGGACTGTACTGCGATTTTAATGCTCCAGCAGGTGATTCAGAACTTTAGCGATCAAGGTATTAAGTTCTACATAACAAACCCTATTGGCCCCGTGAGAGATGTCATTAAGACCTCGGCTCTACATGACTATATGTACGGCAGTTCAATGTTTTCAACCATCAGCGATGCCATTCTTTTTATCGATGATGGCGTAGATAATCACGCCGCTGTTGCCTTGCAAACTAACGATTAGCGGAACCTGAAGAAAGCGCAAACGACGAAATCTTTTGTGTGCATTACGCGATACCCAAAACACTGAGCCTCATTGACATTAAATGGGTCTCGGGATAAGTTGTCTTGTAATTTATATAAGACATAAATCTTGATCGATCACGATACCGTTTATATTGGCGCAACTGCACACAAAGAATATATGCACTATGTTTTATAAACACCTATTTTTCGACGGATTTTTGGAACAGAATAATGACAGAATTTAATTCAGCCTCACCAGATTGGAACAATATCCCAGCTCTAATGGTGTCTGGCCCCATACAACTGAGCGACAAAAACACCGCTTTAGTGCCCACAACAGAAGGCCCCTTGAGCATATCAATGCACAAGTTTGGCGCTCGCTTGCGCTTCGGTGAATGTCAGTTTGGCGACTACGGCATGCTAGTCGCTGAGCCAGAATCAGCAGAATTGTCTATTGATCAAGCTACTGATCAAACCGTTATTGAAGGTTCTGGTTTTACCTTAACACTGCAACATGAGCCCTTATCGTTTGAATTGTCGAAAGGCTCTGAACACGTTCAGCGCTCGCCATCAGACCGTCATTTCGTTCGGGAATTCCGCCTACCACCCCTTGCTCGGGTAGATCAGGGCTGGTTCATCAGCATGGAGCTAAACTCCAGCGAACCAGTTTATGGGCTCGGTGAGAAATGGGGCCGCCTCGATCGAAGAGGCCAATTGGTTCGCTCCTACAATCACGACGCACTTGGAGTGAATGCGGAAATCTCCTACAAAAACACCCCCTTTGCGTGGAGCCCTAGAGGCTGGGGAGCATTTGTACACACCCCCGCTGCCGTTACTCACGGCGTAGGTTATGCACCTTGGTCTCAGCGCTGCTACGGCCTTTTGGTTGAAGACAGCTCAATGGATTTGTTTTTGATGGCAGGCCAAGATGGTGCCGCCATAATTGAAAGCTATACCGAACTCACAGGCCGTGCGCCTGTACCTCCAGTTTGGAGCTTGGGTGCCATTCTCTCAAAGGCCTACTACAAAGACGTAGAAGAACTCATGGCAACGGCCCGCGAGGTGAGAGCACACAACATGCCTTGCGATGTTATTACCCTCGACGGGCGCGCTTGGCAGGATACTGATACACGCTTTGCCTTTGAATGGGACTCAAAACGCTACACTGATCCCGCCGCAGTCATTAAGGAACTGAAAGCTCTGGGCTTTAAAGTGTGTGTCTGGGAGTACCCCATGGTCTCCGTAGAAAACCCTCTATTTAAGACCATGTCCGATAACGGCTGGTTACTGAAAGATCGAAATAGCGGCGAAACCTACCGCTATCAGTGGGATATGAGTTGTTTTGGCGAAGTTTTAACGCCTCTGCCCGATTCAGGAATTGTAGACTTCACTCACCCCGACGCTTATGCATTCTGGCGTGACAGCCATAAACCGCTGTTCGACTTGGGTGTCGATATGATTAAAGCCGATTTTGGCGAGCAAGTTGAAGACAACAACATGATCGCACATAACGGCGATTGTGGAGATGTGTTGCACAACGCCTATACGCTGCTGTACAACCGCTGTGTGTATGAAGCAGCCGAACGCTATTGTAAAACTGGGCCCTTCCTCTTCAGCCGCTCTTCTTGGACTGGCTCACAACGCTACCCTGCACAGTGGGGCGGAGACCCTCAAGCTGATTGGGGAGGCCTGGCAGGCAGCTTGCGCGGTGGGCTTTCCTGGGGCATGTCAGGCGCACCGTTCTACGCAACGGATGTGGGCGGATTCTACGGCGACCAACGCGATGCTGAACTTTACGTTCGCTGGTCACAAGCCTCTGTTTTCTCAGCCCACATGCGCTTACACGGAATTGGTCAGCGCGAACCCTGGTCTTACGGAGCAGAAGCAGACACAGCGGTGACAGCCGCACTGCAACTTCGTTATCAGCTGATTCCTTATCTCTATCAGACTATGACCCACTCTAGCCAGACGGGCCTGCCCGTGCAACGCGCCATGGCACTGGCGTTTCCTGAAGAGCGTGCCTCCTGGGCCTTTGAAGACCAATTTATGTTTGGTGAGAAAGTGCTTGTCGCTCCCTGCTTACAAGCTGGTGGCGGTGTAGAGTTTTATCTCCCATCAGGCAATTGGCTGCAATTTCCCTCAGGCGATGTATTTACAGGTGGCCAAAGCTACAAACTCACCCTGAATCTGGATGAGATGGCCGTGTTTGTTCGCGAAAGCGAAACGATCCCTTTGGGCCCCGTAGTCCAAAATACTGATGAATTGGACGGCCCAGCCGTCATCGAAGAATACTGGCCAACAAACCAACTCCCATAGAGGAAGCATAATAAATGGCACAATACGACCTGCTACTAACCTTTGGATCTTGTGCCTTTTTTATGGCCTTAGTGGCGTGGATTGCCTACCAAAAAACCAAAGGGGAGGTGAATACCAAAGAAGGCTATTTCCTAGCAGGGCGAGGCCTCACCGGTGTCTTTATCGCCGGCTCAATGCTGCTCACCAACCTGTCGGCCGAACAGCTCATTGGTCTGAACGGCTCTGCGTATGGCTACAACATGAGCAGCATGGCTTGGGAAGTCACCGCCGCGGTTAGCACCATTTGCATGGCGCTTATTTTCTTACCGAAATATTTAACCGGCGCATTCACCACCTTGCCCGAGTTTTTAAGCAGCCGGTTTGACGACAACGTCAGACGAATGACTGTCATTCTGTTCATGGTGGGCTACGGTTTAGTCACTATCCCCTCAGTTTTGTACTCCGGCTCAATTGCCGTGATGCGCTTGTTTAACATTCCCGAGCTGCTCAATGTTAGTTACAGCCAAGGCCTGATGTTTACCATTTTAGTGGTGGGCATCGTCGGCGGTTTGTACGCTATCTTTGGCGGCTTAAAAGCAGTCGCGGTGTCTGACACCATTAATGGCTTCGGCTTGCTGGTGATTGGCATACTCGTGCCCGTTCTAGGCTTCGCCGCCCTTGGCGACGGCAGCACCCTGGAAGGCATCAAAACAGTTGCCACAACCCACACCGAAAAACTGAACGCCATTGGCAGCAATACCGACCCCACTCCTTTTGGCACCCTGTTTACCGGGATGATATTCGCCAATCTGTTTTACTGGTGTACCAACCAATACGTCATTCAAAGAACACTTGGCGCCAAAAACCTCAGCGAAGGACAAAAAGGCGTGATTTATTCAGGCTTTTTTAAGCTGCTTGTACCCTTCATGATGATGATGCCCGGCATTATTGCCTTTCATCTATATGGCGGCGAGCTACGCTCCATCGACCTCGCTTTCCCTCAATTGATTAAGGACGTATTGCCGGTGTACATGTCGGGGTTCTTTCTCGCGGTATTGCTGGGAGCCGTATTCAGCTCTTTTAACTCGCTATTAAATAGTGCTGCAACTCTGTTTTGTTTAGACGTGTATGAACCCCTTAAAAAGGGCCCCGTTAGCGATGCAGACATGATTAAAGTCGCTAAAATTGCCAGTATTGTTATCGCGGTGTTTTCTTTCTTGGTCGCCCCCTTACTGCAATTTGCGCCAGAGGGCTTGTGGCAAGTTATCCGTATCTTCACCGGCTTTTACAACATTCCAGTCGTTGCCATTGTGATAATCGGCCTATTCACCAAGCGCGTACCGGGCCTGGCTGCAAAGGTGGCCATAATTTTCCACATTGTGGCCTACGGACTATTGCAGTTCGTATTCGTAGACGAAGTGAACATTCACTTCTTGCATTTATACGCCATTCTTTTTGCCGCCGAAATTCTAATCATGCTGACGATTGGCTGGCTCAAGCCCCTGGAAACTCCTTGGGTCATAGACCGGAAAGAAACTATTGAACTAGTGCCTTGGGCCTATGCCATCCCGGTCTCCATCACACTTATGTCTGGTGTCGCAGGCTTGTACATTTTGTTCTCTCCCATTGGCTTGGTAAGCGGCTTCGGCCCACTATTTTGGCCGGCGATAAGCTGCTTGATATTGGTGAACGTGCTCGGCTGGCACTATAGCTTGAAGAGCTGGCGCTATCGTTATGGCAATTACATTGCTAGTAGCATTTCAGAATCTAATCAGGTGCAAGCCTGATATTAATAATAGTTTCAATTAATACGTCTTATATAAGATGTATTATAGGACTATTTTGTGCTAGCCTTAGCCACAAGTAATTACCGACCTCATTGACTGAGGGCAATTTTACTTTGAAGAAACAAAAAAATAACGATCCAGGCCAGCTGTATACCTGTGTTCAAAAAAACAGACGGGAGATTTGCTCATGTTTACGAAGAAACCCACGAATCAAGCTTTAGCCTTGGCTTTAGCAATTCCAGCGGGACTTTCCTTTCAAACTTCAGCGCAAGAAGAATTTGCATTAGAAGAAATTGTCGTTACGGCCCAAAAGCGCGAACAGAAATTAAGTGATGTTCCCTTAGCCGTATCCGTACTTGGCTCTGATCAGATTGATGCCAGCTTTTCCAACAACCTGGAATCTTTGCAGGCTCTTGTGCCTTCAGTGAGCATTCGAACAGGCAACACCACCCGCAACTCGGCATTGACCGTGCGCGGCATTGGCACCATCTCATTTAGTATTGGCGCAGAACCTAGCGTATCGACCGTTGTAGACAACGTGGTACTCGGACGTTCTGGTCAGGCTTTTGGCGATCTTTATGACCTTGAGCGAATAGAAGTATTACGTGGCCCACAAGGCACCCTGTTTGGTAAAAACGCCTCTGCAGGTGTGGTCAACATGGTCACCAAACGACCCACCGAAGAATTTGAAGGTTATGTTGATCTGTCTCTGTTTCAAGACGGCGAATCAAAGATTAAAACTCGCGTAGCTGGAGCGCTGACCGATTCAATCAACGCTAGCGTTACCATGATGGACGCTGAATTTGACGGTTTCATTAAGAATGTTTACAACAACGAAAAAGTAAACGGCTACGACAAGCAAGGCCTACGCGCCATGTTTGACATGGATCTGGGCAACGACACCACCGCCTTGATCATTTATGAAGACTATGATGCAGACAATGACTGCTGTACAGACCTCGTGGCACGAAACACTAATGCATCGCGCCCTCTGGATTCAGAAGTGTTTGTTAGCGGCGGCAACTTAAACCTAGATCAACGTAAAGTGGATCACGATTTTGAGACCCGCACACAAGACTCCACGACTGCGTTCTCTGTTCAGTTCGAAAAAGGTTTCGGCGATTACACCCTTACCTCGATCACCGCGAGAAGAACCTGGAATAACACAGAATTCCGTGAAGGTGATTTCACCTCAACAAATGGCGACTCTACTGATCCAGTTAACTTCTCTACTGTCGGCTTCCAATTGCACGATGTTGGCCCACAGGAATGGCGTCAACTCTCTCAAGAGATTCGTCTTTCTTCACCAGGCGGCGAAACGTTTGATTGGCAGGTAGGTGGTTTCTACTGGGAAATTGATTCCGCACGTAGCTTTACTCGCGAAGCGAGCTGCCAAGTCACTGGCGACAACACCGCCATCGTTAATGCAGCAAACCTTGCAGATCCAACATTGGGCTTAACGTGTTTACAGAACGACATCGTATCCGCTACCGCCTTCATGAATACTGAGTTTACTAACTTTGCCGTATTCGGTGATGGTAGTTACGCTTTAAGCGATACTTTAAGTGTACTGTTTGGCCTGCGTTATACCGACGATGAAGTTAGCTTCAAGCACAACCGCCGCAACAATGACGAATATGGTCGTCGTGGTGTAGGTGTTCGTCAAGCCACTCTTAACACAGACTTTGCAGATACCACTAGCGATACCAATCTGTCCGGTAAGTTAGGTTTACAGCTCGACGTTGGCGAAGAAAGCATGGTCTACGCCACATACGCCACTGGCTATAAAGGTCCGGCGTTCAATGTGTTCTACAACATGAGCGAGAACGATATTAACCCTATCAATTCAGAAGAGTCTGAGTCTTTTGAAGTAGGTTATAAGTACACCGGAAGCCGCTTGTTCTTGAGCACTGTTTATTACAACACAGAGATTGAGAACTTCCAGGCCAACGACTTCGATGTTTCTGACGGTGTGACCACCACAGGCTTCACCAACGGCGGCGATGTTGAAACAGAGGGTGTAGAAGTGGATTTGCTGTGGCAAGCCACAGAATTCCTGAAAGTATCTGGTGGACTCGCCTCCTCAAAAGCTGAGACCACGACCGGCGCAGAACTGCCGTTTGCACCAGACCTGAAATACTCTGTAACGGGTGAATACTCAATTCCCACCGACAATGGTGGTGAGTGGGTAATCAACGCTTCTTATGTTCACACTGACGACCGCCTGTCTGGCAACATTGGCCAAGATGAGGTCAGCAACCCAGAAGTATTCCTACCAGAGTACGATATCCTGAATGCTAGCCTGACGTATCGCTCACCTGAAGAGAAGTACACGGTATCACTTGTGGGCAAGAACCTTACCGACGAGTCTTACGCTACCACCTACAGTGGCGACGGATTTAGATATCAAATTCCGAGAGACGCGGAAAGATATTTTGGCGCTAACTTCAGATATAACTTTTAAGCTTTAATTAGCTATCTAAAAAGGGGCAGATTTTTATCTGCCCCTTTTTTGTCTACTCATTTCTGTTGATGTAAGCTGCTAAATCTTTAGATTTGGGTATACCTTGCTTCAATCACGCTCAATTTTCTGAGCCCCTTCGAACATTTAGGGCAATCCCTAGAACTTTCTCACACCTTCCCTTTCAACATTACCACTAGCTTCTCTGTATACTGTGGTCACACAACATAAATATGCCTAAATTCTGACGTCTTACAAGAAGATGAATTCACCATGACCCACGAAGCCCCCATGTTCCGTCCAAACCCCACCTTAGATACCCAAGTGTTTCTGAACAGCGAGGATGTGCAACTGAAGAATCGCGCATTTTTAATCGATTCTCGAGAAAACTATTTCCCAGAACGCCTCAATCCAGAAGTGAACCCAGATCTCCCCAAAATATTTAACCTAGATCAGGCAAAAAGCGATTCTTCCGCCCTGATTAAGGCTACTCGAGATTTGATCGATACCCATCTGCCGATTTATGGAAGCTTGGTAATTAGAGGCCTCCCACTGGAAGGGCAGGATCACGGTAACAGCGACAGTGAAAATGATGTCTCATTCTCTGAACTACTCCAACAACTGGGCTATCAATTAACCCGCTACGTCGGTGGTGTTACCCAGAGAGAACAGTCTGGGTTCATGGTATACCCCGCCTCGGGCGAAGACCCGAGGGTCTGCATGGACCTCCATCAAGACAACACCTACTGGCCACAGCCCCCACAGCAACTGTTCTTTTACTACGAACATCCTGCCGAGGTAGGGGGGCTTAACCCTCTTCTCGATATGCGCGAGTATCTGAGAAAAATCCCCTCTGATATAGTCGAGAAGTTTGAAAAACTCGGGGTGCGCTATGAAAACTACTACCCTGACCAATCGCGAGACTCTCGATTCGTTCCTTGGCAAAAAAGTTTTGAAACAGAAGACCGCAATCTAGTAGAAGAGAATCTAAAACAGGGCGGCTTTGAATTTTCTTGGGAGGCTGATGAATCGGGTGAAACTTACTCTTTGCGAAAGTGGAATGTACTCTCGCCTTTTAAGCAACACCCTATCACTTCCGAAAAACTGTGGGTAAATATGATCGTTGCTAATCACGCTAGCTACTTCCACGACCACCCGAGCTATCCAGAACTGAGCGATACGCCTTATACAGTGGAAGGCGAACAGGGTATCGACTACCCATTCAATATTAAATACGGCAACGGAGAAAGTGTTCCTTACACAGTCATCCAAACTCTGCGCAAACTGGCCTGGGAAACGGCACGTTCCTTCAAGGCGGAAGCAGGTGATTTGCTGGTGGTGGACAACTACCGAGCCCAGCACGGTAGGCTAGGATACGAGCCTCCGAGAAAGTTTTGGGTCGGAATTAGCTTGGGCTAGTAACACTTTGGGCTCATTAAATACCCCTGAAGGTACTGCTATTTCAGCTCCACAAGGTTTGAAATTCTCAATAGCTAAGTTGCAGACATAAAAAAACCGGGCCCAAGGCCCGGTTTTTTATCTTTCAGTAACAATCAAGTTACCTACTATTTTCCACCCTTAGAACTCTTCAAGTACTTAAAGAAATCACTATCTGGTTCAATCAGCATAATGTCTCCCTTGTCGTTGAAGGTTTCTTTATAGGCATTCAAGCTTCGAACAAAGGCATAAAACTCAGGATCTTGATTAAATGCTTCAGCATAGATTCCTGCTGCTTCTGCATCGCCCTCACCACGAATCAATTCAGATTCACGATAAGCCTCAGCCGCTAAAATAGCCTGCTGACGATCTGCATCAGCGCGAATAACTTCTGCTTGCTCATAACCCTTTGAGCGGTGCTCTTGAGATTCACGCTGACGCTCAGAGTTCATACGGTTATATACCGAGCCGCTCACTTCTGAGGGTAGATCGATACGTTTAACACGAACATCAACCACCTCAATACCCAGAGAAGTTTGGGTGAACTCGTTTAACGCTACGGTCAACTCACTCATCAACTGATCACGTTCGCCACTAACAACTTCCTGTAGCGTACGCTCACCGAAGCCATTGCGTAAACCTTCATTAACACGCTGCGCCAACAAACGCATTGCCCGTGACTCTTCACCGTTTGTGGCAGTGTAGTACTTGCCCACGTTGATAATGCGCCACTTGGCGAAGGAATCTACAATCATGCCCTTTTTCTCAATAGTGAGAAAACGTTCAGGATTAGCGTCCAAGGTTAAAATGCGTGAGTCAAATTTTCTCACCTCGTTCACCATTGGCAACTTCCAATGTAAACCAGGCTCAATATCAGCTTGCTCAACTTTACCAAACTGAAGCATTACGCCACGTTCAGTTTCTTTAATGATGAATAAAGAATTGGCTGCCAACATCAATACGATAGCCGCTAGTGCCAGTACACCTGTCATTTTATTAGACATGATTAACGAACCTCCCGGCGACGTGTTGTGCGAGTTTCAATGCTACGCCCCTGAATGTCGGCCATACGATTACTAAGATCTCGCAGTGCCTCCGGAGACATGCCTTGCAAGCTATTGGAGCTGGCCGCAGGACGGACAAGTTTGTCTAGCGGCAGATACATCATGTTATTGCCACCTTCCACGTCCACCATCACTTTAGAACTGTTGCTCAATACTTCTTGCATTGCGTCGATGTAAAGGCGTTCACGTGTCACTTTTGGTGCCTTTTTATACTCGGCGAGTAATTTCTTAAATCGTTGAGCTTCACCTTGCGAACGCGCAACAACCTGAGCTTTATAAGCGTTGGCTTCTTCGATAGTACGCTGAGCCTTACCACGAGCTTCCGGAATAATACCGTTAGCGTAAGCTTCGGCTTCGTTCTTTGAACGCTCTTCGTCTTCTCGAGCCTTGTTCACGTCATCAAACGCTTCCTGAACCTGATCGGGCGGATTGGTTTCTTCAACGTTCACCTTCTCAATCTGGATACCCGTGCTGTAGTGATCCAGATAGCTCTGTAAGCGAGTGGCGACATCTATTGCAATGCGTTCACGACCTTCGGTAAGCACAGAGTGCATTTCCGAAGAGCCAATAATGTGCCGCAATGCACTGTCTGATGCCTGCGCCAAACTCGACTCTGGGTTCCTAACTTTCAACACAAAATCGCGCGCATCAGCAATGCTGTACTGCACCGACAAATTTACTTCAACAATGTTCAAGTCTTCGGTCAGCATTTCACCTTTAGTACTGTGTAAGCGGACGCGAGTTACATTGACAGTAGTCACATTATCAATCAAAGGGGGATTCCAGTGTAAGCCTGGACCTTTAGTTTGATTGTAGAGGCCAAAACGCAGTACAACCGCGCGTTCCTGTTCGTTCACCTGATAAACCCCTAATGCGAGATATACCAGAGAAAAAATAATCAACATGGCCACAAATGAGGCGCCACTCAAACCACCATTGTTGCCAGAGGATTTTCCTCCGCCGCCAAACAGTCCATTGATTTTTTCTTGTACTTTTTTGAAGGCTTCATCCAAGTCAGGCGGGCCATCATTGCCCCCACCTTTACGACCACCCCAAGGGTCTTGGTTGTTACCACCCGGTTCATTCCAGGCCATATTATTTCTCCATCTTACGGTAGATTGCGGGAAGGCTCATGCCAGCCCAAGTCGTTAAAATCTAATTCCACAGTACTGAGTATTCTAAATAAATCGGCTTTCGGTATCCTCACCTCTAGATCCGAAGAGCCGTCATCGCAATAGTGCTCATTCAGTACGGCGTTTTGTTCATACAGCATAGCACGAAGACGCCCTTGATCGGCGCTCAGTTTAAGCCGGTCTTGCAGCACATCTTCGCCCAACAATTCGGCAATAGCCTGCTCTAATAAATCTACTCCTTCACCACTCTGCGCCGACAGCCATACGGCCACTGGCTCATTGTGCTCGTTGCGATCAATACGTGCAGGCATATTCGTGAGCAGGTCAATTTTGTTGTACACCCGCAACTGCGGAAGTTCAGATGCTTGGATCTCTTCAAGCACCAAATCTACCTGCTCAATATTGTGTTCCCGCTCTTCCGCTCCCGCGTCTACAACATGCAGAAGAAGGTTTGAATTTGCAGCTTCTTCCAATGTTGCCCGAAAAGCTTGTACCAAACGGTGCGGCAGGTGACTAATAAAACCCACCGTATCCGCTAACACAGCCGCTCCCACATCGGGCAATTCTATCCGCCGCATCGTGGGATCTAGGGTGGCAAATAATTGGTTCTCAACATAAACATCAGCATCGGCAATACGGTTGAACAAAGTCGACTTGCCCGCGTTGGTGTAACCCACGAGAGACACGGTCGAAACCGATGCTCGCTCTCGAGATCGACGCCCCTGATGCCGCTGCTTGCGCACCTTCTCTAAGCGTTTTTCAATCGATTTAATGCGCACTCTCAACAAGCGGCGGTCGGTTTCCAGCTGTGTCTCACCTGGGCCCCGCATGCCAATACCACCCTTTTGTCGCTCTAGGTGGGTCCAGCCTCGAATTAGCCGAGTGGCCACATGCCTCAACTGTGCCAGCTCAACTTGCAACTTGCCTTCAAAGGTTCGAGCCCGCTGAGCAAAAATATCAAGAATCAAACCCGTCCGGTCAAGCACACGGCACTGGAGCGCTTCCTCTAGGTTGCGCTCTTGACTGGGAGAAAGGCTGTGATTGAATATGACGATCTCAGCTCGATGCAAGTGAACGAGATCTTTAATCTCGTCTAACTTACCGGAACCGATAAAATATTTAGCCGTAGGAGTGGCCCGCTGCCCAGTCACAAAGGCAACGGGATCTCCGCCCGCTGATAGCACTAATTCTTCAAACTCGCGGGGGTCTTCTGGATCTCCTCCACGTGTAAGCTCCAGATGAACTAATATCGCAAGTTCACCTGATTCCGGACGGTCAAAAAACAACGAAATACCTCTTTGGTTTTACCGTAGCTTAGCTATCGTCACCAGATTCACTGTCACCGTCTTCAGAAGGCGGGTTCAGCATCGGTACACGTACGGCTCTGGATGGCACAACGGTAGAAATCGCGTGCTTATAGACCATCTGGCTCACTGTGTTTTTTAACAACACAACAAATTGGTCAAATGATTCGATTTGCCCTTGGAGCTTAATACCATTCACAAGGTATATAGATACCGGAATGCGCTCTTTACGTAATACGTTTAAGTAAGGGTCTTGTAGACTATGCCCTTTAGACATGTTCTATCTCCTTAAAAATGAATAAAATATCAAAAGTGAACGATCAAATTTTGTACTCTTCGTCATCCTGACTCCAAGCTCGAACACAAGCAGAAACTGACTAGGGAAATTTCCCACCCCTATTATATGGCCGCTTAAGCTATAAAATTCAAGGCTTTAGTTAAAATTTCCTGTTTTTCTAAAGCTTCGCCAGATTCCGACTCGGTAAACAGCCAATTTAGCTCGCTCCACCCTCTCAACCAAGTAAATTGCCGCTTAGCCAATTGACGTGTCGCGATAATACCCCGCTCGAGCAATTCTTCCTCGGCCAAGGTGCCTTCAAGAAATTCCCAAACCTGTCGGTAACCCACGGCACGAATAGCCGGTAAGTCGGCGTGCAGGTCGCCTCGCTTGCGAAGAGCTTCGACCTCCTGAATAAGCCCTTGTTCCAACATCAGCTCGAAACGTTTGGCAATGCGACGATGTAAAATACCTCGATCGCGAGGCGCGATAGCAATCTGACAAATATTGTATTCGTCTGACAGCGATTTGCCCCCTGCTTGGGCTTGAACTTCTCTGAGCGCCGACATGGTTTGGCCCGAGGCTCTATAAACTTCAAGCGCCCGACTGAGACGCTGGGTGTGGTTTGGATGAATTGATTCCGCAGTAACCGGATCCACGGCCATAAGCTCGGCGTGGATAGCCGGCCAACCTTTGAGTTCAGCTTCAGAGGCGATGGCGGCCCTAATTTCTGGCGAGGCCTTAGGCATGTCCGCCAAGCCCTCAAGTAAAGCCTTGAAATACAGCATGGTGCCGCCCACCAAAAGCGGAATCCGTCCGGCGCCCGCCGACACTTTCATGGCGGCCAATGCGTCTGTTCTAAACTCCGCCGCTGAATATGGCTCACTGGGATCTCGAATATCGATCAACTGATGAGGCGCTTGTCGCTGCTCCTCTAGAGAAGGTTTAGCGGAGCCAATGTCCATGCCTTTGTACACCAGCGCAGAATCAACACTGATAACGTCGATCGGCAGATGTTGTGACAGGGCAATGGCAAGGTCTGTTTTGCCCGAGGCCGTTGGGCCCATCAGAAAAATAGCACGAGGTTTCATACTTTAATGGCCGCGCATAAAGAGCTTATCAAGCTCATCAAGTGTTTGTAGTGCCCATGTTGGGCGACCATGATTACATTGGCCGCTGCGTTCAGTGGCTTCCATATCCCGCAACAAGGCATTCATTTCAGGGATGCTCAGTTTGCGGTTTGCCCGCACCGACCCGTGACAGGCCATGGTGCTGAGGATTTCGTTAATATGATGCGTAATACGTTCACTACTGCCATGCTCAATCAGATCGGAAATAACATCCCTCACCAATTGCTCCACCGCGGCCCTGTTTAACAATACAGGCACTTGCCGAACCAGCAAGCTTTCTGGTCCTGCGCGCTGCAGCTCAAAACCCAGAGCCTCAAAGGTCGAGTCATATTGTTCAGCGGTGTCAGCTTCTTTTTGGCTCACGGCAATGGTTTCCGGTACCAATAGAGGTTGGGCCTTAACGCCCTCTCCTTCAAAGTCTTGCTTCATTCGTTCGTAGGTAATACGCTCGTGGGCTGCATGCATATCCACCACAATTAAGCCCTGAGCATTTTCCGCCAGTATAAATATGCCTTTCAACTGGGCAATTGCATAACCTAGAGGAGGAATTTGACCATCGGCCTCGCTGATGTCAGCCAATTGAGGCCTCTGTGCCTCCCGGTCATTAAACACCTTAGCTTCAGCACCTTCAGCTGAGTACAGTGCGCCATAGGCTTGCATATTCTCCTCTACGCCTTGTAAAGGTCTCTCGTTTGTCAGCGCACCCGTCGATTGAAAACGCATATTTTCCTGTTGCTTAAACTCTCCAGCCCTCAGCCCACTCGCAACATTCACAGCCTCATTCTGCGCCGCACTCGCCATTTGATCTTCTGGCCTCACGTCGGCCAAGGCATGATGTAAACTGCGATATAAAAAGTCGTGGACCATACGCCCATCACGGAAGCGAACCTCGTGTTTAGTTGGGTGCACATTCACGTCAACCGTGGCCGGATCTAGATCTAAAAACAGAACAAAAGCAGGGTGCCTGCCGTGATACAAAACGTCTTGATAAGCCTGACGCACAGCGTGTGTCACCAACTTGTCACGAATCGCCCGGCCATTGACATAGAAATGCTGCAAATCTGCCTGGCTACGAGAAAACGTTGGCAATGCCACCCAGCCCCACAAACGCAAGCCGGCGCGCTCCACATCAATGTGCACACTGTTGTCTATAAACGCGGGGCCGCAGACTTGGGCGACACGGCGCTCACACTCCGACTTTGAATTCGCGGCTCGCCAACTATGAATAGCACGGCCGTTGTGGCAGACATTAAAAGCCACATCAAAGCGAGACAAGGCCAGGCGCTTAATTACTTCATCAATTCGGTTAAATTCCGTTTTTTCGGTCCGCAAAAACTTCCTTCGTGCTGGGGTATTAAAAAATAGATCCCGCACTTCAACAGTTGTACCTTGTGGATGAGGTGCAGGGCTAACTTCCGCCTCCATGTCTCGCCCCTCAGCCTGCACCTTCCAGCCCGAACCCGTGCTTTCAATATTGCTGCACAAAGACAAGCGAGAGACAGAGCTAATACTCGCCAAAGCCTCACCACGAAAACCCAGAGTTTCCACCGCCTCTAGGTCGTCCAACACATAAATTTTACTCGTGGCGTGGCGATTGAGCGCAAGAGATAAGTCGGCTTTTTCAACACCACCACCATTGTCTCTCACACGCATCAACTTCACCCCTCCCTGCTCAATATCAATATCGAGACGAGTAGCACCAGCGTCAATGCTGTTTTCCAACAATTCTTTAATCACCGATGAGGGGCGTTCAACAACTTCACCGGCGGCAATTTGGTTGGCTAGGCGCGGACTTAATAATTTTATTTTCGACATAATCTGTGTAAATCTGGTCTCTAGCTATTGGGAATTTTAATCCGCTGGCCAACTTTTACCAGCGTATTGGGCAAGCGATTAAGCTGGCGAATTTCACTCACTGAGCTGTTAAAACGACGCGCAACCGTTGACAAAGTATCGCCACGGGCAATGACATAGTCTTTAGCCGCCGTACTTTGAACTGTGCCTTTACGGCTCGCCAAATAAGAATCAGCCGGTGGGTTTTTCCCAAAATAACCTTTCACCCCTTTAAAAACAGCTTTCGCCAATTTTCGGCGATAACTAGCTGTAGACAATTTTTTAGCTTCACTCGGGTTAGAAATAAAACCGGTCTCAACTAATATCGAGGGTACATCTGGAGATTTCAAAACAGCAAATGCCGCTTGCTCAACCTGCTTTTTATGCAACGGGGCTACGCGCCCTAGCGCACTTAACACATCTCCACCGACGTCAAGACTAGAGCCCAAAGTAGCAGTCATGGACAGATCCACCAGCACGCCAGCCAAAACTTTATCCTTGTCATCGAGACTCACACTACCGTAACCCCCGATAAGATCAGACTCGTTTTCACGTTTTGCCAAGAAACGTGCAGTTTCACTACTCGCTCCTCGACGAGACAAGGCAAAAACGGAAGCGCCATAAGGCTTAGGGCTTTTGAATGCATCGGCGTGAATGGATATAAAAAGGTCTGCACGCTTATCTCGGGCAATGTCGCGCCGGCGCTTATGCGGAATATAATAATCGCCGGTTCGCACCAACTCCGCTCTAAAACCTTTTTCTTTATTGATTAGCGTCGCCAGCTCCTTGCTAATAGCCAACACGACGTTTTTTTCTCTCAATCGTCTAGGCCCCGATGCCCCTGGGTCTTCACCCCCATGGCCGGCATCAATGGCAATAATTATATCCCGCTGTTTTCCTTCGGGCTTCACCACGACTTTTTTCTTCGTGCTTACTACTCCCAGGTCAAACAAATCAATCACTAAGCGATCATTTTTGCCTCCGTGCTTTTTCAGTATGAAGCTGCGGGGCTTAACCGCCGTCGATAAATCAAGCACTACACGTAGGTCGTTTTTGTTTCTTTGAGCGCTGCGCACAGTTTGAATGGGCGTGCCTTTAAGGGAGAGAGCCGCTAAGCTTGCATTGAGCTGCGAATCGCCAATATCAATGACCAATCGATTTGGGTTCGCCAATGGGAAAATTTTGTGTGTTACCGGACCGCTGAGATCAAACACCAAACGGGTGTGATCAGGCGCTCGCCATACTCGCAGGCCTTCTACCGAGGCGGAGGCAAAACTCATTGAGGAGAAAAACACCAATAAGCTCAAGCACCACAAGCGACTGCATAGACGATAGAAGTTGGGATTTACTGCGACCAAGTGCTTGCTCCTACTGAAATAATAGTTTGCCCCAAAGCCGAATGCCCCTGTACGCTCACTTGCCGGCCTTCGCCGTCGACAGAAACCGTAAGTGTTAAATCCGGAGTAGGCAAAAAGCCTTCACCTCGAGCTGGCCACTCCAACAAACAAATACTGCTCGGACCAAAGTAATCTCGAATGCCCAAATATTCCAGCTCTTCAGGATCGCCTAAGCGATAGAGATCGAAATGATAGACGGTTAGGCCCTGGAACTCATAAGGCTCCACGAGGGTATAGGTAGGACTCTTAACCGCACCTGAATGTCCGCAGGCAATAAGCACACCTCGACTCAAAGTTGTTTTACCCGCGCCCAAGTCTCCCTCTAAGAAAACCACCAACCCGCGTTCTAAAGCACTAGATTTAAACGCCTCACCCAAACATCGGCCAAAATCGACCATTGCAGACTCGCCCACAATTCGAGTTTTGAAATTCTGCGTGCCTGTCTCGAGCTCAACCATAGGTATCAAGTTATCAATTCATTCATTAAGGAGTGCAGTGCCGGTACAAGGTCGGTGGCCAACATCCCATGGGCTCCCTTCTCTTTGGCAACTTTGTCAGCAGCGGCGCCGTGCAAATTAACCCCAAATTCAGCCGCTTCAGTTTCGCTCAGGCCCTGGGCCAACAGCCCCCCTAAAATGCCACTAAGAACATCCCCCATACCTCCACTCGCCATTCCAGGGTTGCCGGCGGCGCAAAGCTTTATATCTTTGCTTGAACCGGCAATTAATGTACCCGCTCCCTTCAAAACAACAAGCCCACCATAGCGTTTTTGTAGAGCTTCGACAGCGGCGAAGCGGTCAGCCTGCACCTCTTTCGTATTGCATCCCAATAAGCGAGCAGCTTCACCGGGGTGCGGGGTTAAAATCCAGTTCTCACGTTTGCCACCGGTACCCAGCCGGCCCTCACTAATAATATTTAAAGCATCCGCGTCTAACACCAATGGCAGGCCGGTTTTTAAAGCCTGTTGAAGCATTTGTTCAGACCACGCCGAGCGCCCCATTCCCGGCCCAACAACTAATACTGAGGGCCTTTCCAGTAGAGGCTCTAAGGCTTGACCGGAGGGAACGCCGGACACCATTGCTTCTGGTCGGCGCGCAAGTATTGCCGCTACATGCTCAGGGCGTGTAGCCACGCTCACTAAGCCCGCGCCAACTCGCGCGGCGGCCTCAACTGCCATCAAGGGCGCGCCACCCATGCCAACATCACCACCAATTACCATGACATGGCCAAAATCACCCTTGTGGGCATCCGCTTCTCGAGGACTTAGTGCCTGACTGGAAAGCGCCAGATTGAGACTCGATACTTCCGCTGTCACGGAGCTTTGTAAAGACTCATCAATTTGCAGATTATCAAATTGTAATGCCCCGCATAATGCCGGGCCACGCCCAGTAAGTAAGCCTCGCTTTACACCAATAAATGTAACGGTAAGACTGGCTTTTACCGCGATGTCTTTAACGGCTCCGGTGTCTGCACACAAACCTGAAGGAAGATCGACAGACAGAGTAGGCTTAGCGCTGCTGTTGATTTTTTCTATAGCCGCTTTGAACTTACCTTCAATTTGGCCTGTATTGAACCCGGTGCCCAAGAGAGCATCCACAAGTACATCTGCATCGAGAGCAATATCGTCGTTCCAAGCTACAAAGGTGACACCCTCAGCCTTAGCATAATCATGAGCGGCCTTAGCATCAGGGCCCAACTTAAGAGCGTCCCCCACCTGAACAATAGTCACATCAATTTTGCGCTGTGCGGCCAGCGCCGCCACCACATAACCGTCCCCGGCATTGTTACCAGAGCCACAAAAAACCGAGACACTGGCCAGGTCGGGAAATGCCTGCAACATTGCCTCAAACGCCACTCGGCCTGCGCGTTTCATCAATTGAACGCCTGGAATTCCCTGCACTTCAATGGCAATGCGATCGAGCTCCCGCACTTGTTCAGCGGTATACAAATGGCGCGGAGGGGGGAATGTTGCCGAGGTTTCCATGCAAAGCTCTCTAAAAACAGTAGAAGACGTTAGAATAAGCGGGAATTGTACCGTAACTTAAACTCCAGACCTATAAGCCTCATGAGCATTTCTTCCTGCACCGATACCGAACTCGCCGAGCTAGCAGCCGATATTAAACGCTGGGGAAGAGAGCTGGGCTTTCAGCAAATTGGTATTTCAGACGGCCAACTGGCAGAACACGAGCAACATTTGCAAGATTGGCTCGCCAAAGGCTATCAAGGCGACATGGCTTGGATGGCAGCACACGGCAACAAACGCAGTCGCCCCGAGGAATTGCTCCCTGGCACTCGAAGGGTTATTTCTGCGCGCATGGATTACCTACCAGCAGACACGCAACAAATTAAAGTCCTCAAACAACCTGAGAAAGCCTATGTCTCCCGCTATGCACTAGGGCGTGACTACCACAAACTCATTCGCAAACGCTTAGCCGAATTAGCTAAGCGCATCGAAGCTAGAGTTCCAAACACGATCCAGCGCGCCTTTGTTGACAGCGCTCCAGTAATGGAACGCCCACTGGCAGAAAAAGCGGGTTTAGGTTGGGTGGGCAAACACACCCTGTTGATCAATAGCACGGCTGGCAGCTGGTTTTTTCTGGGCGAGCTCCTCACTAACTTACCCCTGCCAATTGATGAGAGCGAGGAGCCCAACCAGTGTGGTAGCTGCAACGCGTGCTTGAAGGTATGCCCTACCGACGCCTTTCCAAGGCCCTATAGTCTAGATGCAAGACGATGTATCTCTTATCTAACTATTGAAAACAAAGGCGCTATTCCGGAAGAATTTCGCGAGCCCATGGGCAACCGGGTATTTGGCTGCGACGACTGCCAGGCCATTTGCCCTTGGAATAAATACGCTAAAACCACCTGTGAAACTGACTTTCTACCTCGTCATGGACTTGATAACAGCGATTTGAACGACTTGTTCCAGTGGACTGAAGCTGAATTTCTACGGCGAACAGAAGGGTCCGCCATTCGCAGAATTGGCTATGAAGGTTGGCAGCGCAACCTCTCAGTGGGCTTGGGCAATGCCCCTTTTAGCCCCGATATTGTTGCCTCTCTAACAAGCAAACTAGAGGGTGCCAGCCCCATGCTTGCTGAACACTTCGAGTGGGCCTTGGCACAGCAGGCAAAACCCAACAGGCGACGTAAGCGGAAGATCAAGGCTCCATAGTAGGAGCAATGGAAGTACTTCGCTCCACCTGCCCGATCAAGAAGCCTAGTTTAAGCTTTTTTATCGCTGCCAATAAACGTATTGCGATAGTGCACAAGTTCATTAATGGAGTCTTTTATGTCGTCCAATGCCAAATGTGCACCCAACTTTTTGACCCCCGCTAAGACTTCTGGCTCCCAACGTCTGGCCAACTCTTTAATGGTACTCACATCCAAATTGCGATAGTGGAAGTAGTCTTCGAGTTGCGGCATATAACGCGCTAAAAAACGCCGATCTTGGCAGATAGAGTTGCCGCATATAGGCGACTTTCCTTTCGGCACCCACTGCTCTAGAAAGGCGATCGTTTGCTGCTCGGCACTGGCGGCCGAGATCTCGCTGTTCCGTACGCGCTCTGTAAGGCCGGACTTGCCATGCTGGCGAGTGTTCCACTCATCCATGCCATTCATGATACTGTCGGGCTGATGCACAGCCAACATAGGGCCTTCGGCCAATATATTAAGGTCGGAGTCGGTTATGATCGTTGCAATCTCAATAATAACGTCATCTTCCGGACTCAAGCCGGTCATTTCCAGATCGATCCAAATTAAATTATTTTCACTGCTCATAAGGGTTTTTTCCACTACAATGGCGAATAGACCGCACAATAGACCGAACAGGGAATACACACAAGCCTCACAGCTTTGCAGCCACTTATGACAAAACGAAAGCTCACCAGACGCCAAGCTTGGCGGATTGACAAGATACAGCAAGAACGCGAGGCCAGAGCGAGTAAAAAAGATGTTATTAGCCGTGGCGAACTGAACGAAGGCGACCTCGGCGAAGAGCAGTTTGGTCTAGTGATTGCCCATTACGGCAAACTTATTGACGTTCAGCCCATTGCCGTTGAATCAGCCGAAGATGCCATTCCAGACACCCTAGACGGCGCCACCGCCAGCAATATAAAGCGCTGCCATTTTCGCGCCAATTTGGGCTCGCTGGTCACCGGCGATCGCGTGATATGGCGCGACGGCAAAACACACGGTGTAATCGTGGCCCGCCAAGACAGAGTTTCCGCCTTAAGTAGGCCAGATCCTTATGGCGACCTGAAGACCATTGCGGCGAATATCGATCGAATTGTCATTGTCATTGCGCCCTTTCCAGAAGTGGTCGCCAACTTGATTGATCGTTATTTAGTGGCCGCGGAAACAACCGGCATTACGCCCATCATTCTGCTTAACAAGTCAGACTTAATTAATGACGATAATCAGGAAAAGTTACAGGGTTTACTGCACACCTACGAGTCTTTGGGTTATCAAGTTCAAACAGTGTCCACTCAAACCGGCGAAGGCCTAGATGAACTGAAACAATACTTAGCGAAGTATACCAGTGTATTTGTAGGGCAATCGGGCGTAGGAAAGTCCTCGCTAGTAAACGCCTTGCTCCCCGACACAGACATCAAAGTTGGCGGGCTCACGGAACAAACCCAGCAGGGAACACACACGACCACAACCGCCAGGCTCTACCACTTCCCTGGTGGCGGCCAACTGATAGACTCACCTGGAATTCGTGAGTTTGGTTTGTGGCACATGTCACCTGAACACCTCATTGAAGGTTTTGTGGAATTTCGCCCTTTTATCGGCCACTGTAAATTTAGGGATTGTGCACACGAGAGCGAACCCAAATGCGCAATAAATAAGGCTCTGGAAGACGGCGAAATCTCAGGCGTACGCTTTAGCAGCTACCTTTATATTTTGAGCACGCTTGAAGCGGAAAAACATTAAGCAAGATTAAGCACCCGACCAACACATCAACACGGCTAGTGAATATGACCTTTGTAATCGAATGCGAAGAATTACAACAGCAACTCTCTGAAAACGCTAAAGGCACATTATTATTGATAGATGTCTCTAGTGAAAAAAGTTACCTCGAGGGCCACATTCCTAACTCCATTAATCTGCTGCCTAGCGCGCTCATGTGTGGAGAAAAGCCCGCTCCAGGCCGCCTGCCCAGCGCAGGAAAATTACACACTATAATGTCGAGCATAGGTTTAACGCCAGACACTCACGTAGTTGCTTACGACGACGAGGGAGGCGGCTGGGCTGGCCGCCTAATTTGGACCTTGGATGTACTAGGGCATAAAAACTACAGTTACCTCAACGGTGGCAAAGTGGCTTGGCGCAGTGAAGGTTTACCACTCACTAGTGAAGTAAGCCACTCCACTCCCTCCAATTACACTATTAATATTGATAGAAGTACGGTCCCAGAAATTGAAGATATTTTGCAGGGTTTAAATGACAAAAGCCTGCAGATATGGGACGCCCGTAGCCCAGAAGAATATCGCGGCGAAAAAATACTCGCGGCGAAAGGTGGCCACATTCCCGGCGCCATTAATTGCGAGTGGACGAGTATGATGGACCCTGAAAACGGTTTGCGCTTTCGAAGGGACGCCGGCGCAAGACTAAAAAAATTGGGGCTAGAAAAAGGTCGCACAATAATAACTCACTGCCAAAGCCATCATCGCTCAGGTTTTACTTATATACTCGGTAAAACACTAGGCTTTGACATAAAGGCCTATCACGGCTCATGGTCAGAATGGGGCAATCACCCCGACACTCCTGTGGAACAATAATAATGAACGATAAATTCTTTGCAACACTGCAGTACGCCATCCCTCAACACACCTTATCAAGAGTTGCAGGCTGGCTCGCAAATACAACTATCCCCTGGATTAAAGACCCCTTCACAAGCTGGTTTGTGAAACGCTACGACGTGAATATGAGCGAGGCACTGGAAGAAAATCCACTGGCTTATAAAAGTTTTAACGATTTCTTTACCCGCGCACTGAAAGAGGGGGCCCGCGAAATATGCCCTGAGCCAAAAGCCATTGCCTGCCCTGCCGACGGAGCCATTAGTCAGCTTGGCGATATTGAATACGGTAGAATTTTTCAAGCCAAAGGTCAGGACTACAGCCTAGAGGAACTACTGGGAGGCAATAGTGAGCGAGCGCACGATTTTGTCGGCGGAAAATTTGCTACCGTTTATCTCTCTCCCAAGGACTATCACCGCGTGCATATGCCTCTGGCCGGCAAGCTGCGCGCTATGATTCACGTTCCTGGCGATTTATTTTCCGTAAATGAAGCCACCGCCAACGAAGTACCACGACTGTTTTCTCGTAATGAACGTGTAGTTACAATCTATGATACGGACGCGGGCCCCATGGCTGTGGTATTGGTAGGCGCTATGATCGTAGCGAGCATAGAAACAGTTTGGGCTGGCCAAGTAACTCCAGTCACACGCTCTATCCGCGAATGGCATTACCCACTAGACGCCATTGAATTGGCGAAAGGAGACGAAATTGGCCGCTTTAAACTGGGCTCTACTGCGATCGTTTTATTTGGCCCCGATGTGATGAACTGGGAAGCCACACTTTCAGCCGGCTCACCAACACTGATGGGTGAGGAAATGGGTGTCCTAATTTAGAAACTCCGTTTTTCCCTGTCGAGTATGGACAACATTGAGCAGATCAAGCTGTTGGTTTTGTTTGGAGTTTTTAATCTCTACACCTTCATGCTTAAGCAGCCACAGTTTTCGCTCGATACCACCCGCATAGCCAGTTAAGGCACCGGTGGAACCAATAACCCGATGACAGGGAACAATAATACTAATGGGGTTTCGACCGTTGGCACCGCCAACGGCCTGAGACCCTTTCGGCCGGTTCACCATTTTAGCAATATCCAAATAGCTCCGCACTTCACCAAATTCAATTTTTGACAAGCATAACCATACAGACTTCTGGAACTCTGTCCCCAGAGGGTCTAAAGGCACATCAAACACTTGGCGCTGCCTGGAAAAATATTCCTCCAACTGCCTTTTACAACAGTCTGTAATGGCATTGGGGTTAACCGGAATTTTTTTCTCTCCAGAAAAAATTGCTTGGGTAATTCCAATGTCAGTGGCTTGGAATTCAAATACACCCAATGGCGTATCGATATAATCAACATACATTACAGCTGACTCCACAGTTGAAAGGTTAAATAGCTTCGCCAAGGAGAAGCGTGTTCAGGATTGAAATCTAAGTTATTTTTTTCTAAGACTTTCTTAATACCCAAATCGCCCCCCAAAAACACATCAGGATTACTCAGGCCTCTCAGCTGTGCATAATCTACCGTCCACGGACCTATACCCTTGAGCTTTAACCAATCTTCAGGGTCATCAGGGTTTTCGTGCGTGATATAGTGCTGAGCAAGGTTACGCAAAGTTTGTTTACGCGAACTAGGAATCTTTAAAAAATCTAGATCGCTTGCCGCAACAGACTCTGGACTTGGAAAGAAATGAAATTTGTCGTCAATATCACCAAGCTCCGCCACCAACTCTGAAACCAAATTCTTTGCTGCAACTACCGATATTTGCTGTCCCAAGATAGCTCTGACTCCAGCTTCAAACATGTTCCATATACCCGGCATTCTCACACCAGACCTAAAAGAAAAATCGTCAGGCAAACACAACTGTAAATCTTTCTCCACCGCCCCTATATCAACATCAAGGTCTAATATTCTTCGAATATTATTAACAATGCTTTTCAAATATTTCACTTCATCGAGCTCAATCTTAAGCTCAAACATATTATTATCAGCATCGTGTATCGCCGTAAATCTCCCTGTACTGCTCTGCCAGCGGAATGTTCTGCCATAACTCTGCTCATCACACCACTCTAGACCAGCCACTGCTCGCCCCGCCAGAATACCCTGCACAAAAGACCAATCGTAAGGCGGTCGAAAATATATTTTTAAAGCGAGTGTATTGGCCTGATTTCCCCCAGATTTCCTCATCATCGATGGCGTTAATTTCAATTGCGCTTTAAAACAGTCGTTGAATCGACGGACGCTGTCAAAACCACTCGCCAGAGCGACTTGTGTGATGGGTAACTTAGTTTGGTGCAGCAACTGTTTGGCAAATAAACATTGTTGATATAGCGCGTAGGATTTTGGAGGCATACCAAGGTGCTTAGTAAATAGCTGTCGTAGATAACGATCACTGATGCCTAGCCTTACCGCGAGGTGTTCTAATGAGGAGTCCTGTAAACAACCCTCATCAATCAGGCGTATCGCTCGATCTAAGGTAGCATTGACACCCTTCCAAGCAGGCGAATTGGGGGCGCTATCCGGACGGCATCGTAAACAGGGGCGATAGCCTTGATTTGCACACTCAATGGCCGACGAAAAATACACGACGTTTTCTTCTTTCGGAGGATATACCGGGCAAATAGTTCGGCAATATATTCCCGTTGTTTTAACCGCCGTGAAAAATTTTCCGTCAAAACGCGGATCTCTAGACAATCTAGCTTTTTGACACACTTTAGGATCCAACATATACAGCCTATTTCGGACTTGAGATGTGAATTATAGCGTGTCGACATCAACAAACTAGCCAAAATCGGAACTGAACGTTAGACCAGAAGAATATGCGTTAAAACATAGAAAGGTATGCAACGAATAGGTATACAGAAAACACGATGATTGAAGCTAGGCGCTAATTTCATCTATTCCGGGTAAAAAATGACAGCCAGCCCTTTTTTTCTTGCCTGAACAAATAATCATCTCGTACCGAGGCAATATCGATATCGTAGGATCCCGGCTCTAGATCCTGAGCAATTTCAATTTTTTCCACCTCATCAAATCGAACTTTTCCACTATCAATCAATTTCTGTTTCCTGGCATCATCTTCGGACATATCCAGCATCTGGAATTGATTAAGGTGATTTTTGGCCGCGTCCATAACCAACATTACTATAGGTTTCAGACGCCTATTAAAATTCTGCTCAATGACCACGGCCACTTCTCCGGTGGTGAGTTCAACCAGAGTTCCAGTGGGATAAAGCCCGATAGCCCGAATAAACTCGATTACCAACTCTTCCTGAAAATCGATATTACGCAAATCGTAAAGATTACTAACGGCTTTCGATGGCGCCACTAAGGAATTATCACCTCGAGGGTTCGTGGTTTCATCGTAGTAAGTCACTATGCCGGCAATCTTACCGAGCAGTGGGATTTTATCGCCTGATAGGTGATGGGGAAACCCACTGCCATTCAATCGTTCGCAATGGGTTTTTACAACACTAATAACTCTCGGCTCAACTTCTAGTGTATTGCGCAAGATGCCAGAACCCAATTCAACAAAGGATTGGTATTCAGTCTCTTCTTTGGCGTTGCGCTCAGTTTTAGCTAGCAGTTCCGGGGGCAAGTTGACCTTACCTACATCTTTTAGCAGCACCCCCATTGCAAGTGCATCCATATCTTTCTTAGACAAACCAATATGACGGCCAAACATAATGGCTAAAATCGCCGAGCGTACAGAGTGTGTGTAGGTATGTTCGTCTTTTTCTTTTACTCTTGAAAGCCAGGTAAAAGCATCAGGGTTGCGAATGACACTATCAACCATTTGCCCAGCCGCGCGCTTAGTCTGCTGTATAGAAACCGTAAGGTCCCCATCAAGCTGATCAACCACGTCTCCAACAGCTTTGAAAACATTTTTGTGCAGTGTTTGGGCCTGCTTGATTTCAGCTTTCAGCGGGGTTTTGTCGACATATACATTGCGGCGAATTTTTAGAGCTGCAACACTTATATTTCTGGCGACTTTGCGGGTCTTTCGGCTTAGGGCCTTAAAAGATGAACCCGATTCTTTAGTACCAGGCAGTATTCGAAGATTGGCCGCAACAGGCCTATCGCCCTTAACAACGTCAATGTATACAAAGCCGCAGTGGGTGCGAAGGTCTTTTATTTCTTCTACATCCCGAATGTAAAAACCTTGCAGGGGGAAAGGCGTTTGAGTCCAAGGCCTATCGAGCTTGGCTACAAACATACCTACGGTCAATTCATTGACATCAACTTTTACGGTTTTTACGCCCACGCGTGCAACCTCGCCTGTCGCGGTAATATCTATAACTCATTGAAAGGTATAGTTATTAAAAATATAACTGTACGAAATTTATATAATTGTGCCTGAATCGCCCTAACAAAAACGCGACTCAGGTGGCATAAATCCTATCCAATTGATATTAACGTAATAATTTTAATCGCGCTAGGTTATTGAGCGTCATGAAATTCAGCAGAGAACTCGTGCACTGCTTCAATAAATACACCTGCGTGGGCCGGATCAACTTCAGGCGTGATGCCATGACCAAGGTTAAACACATGACCATTGCCAGGGCCAAAACGACTCAGTATGCTTTTTACTTCCTGACGAATACGCTCAGGCTTAGCATATAGGATGGTGGGGTCCATATTGCCCTGAAGGGCCACTTGATTTCCTACCCGAGCTCTAGCCGCTCCAATATCGGTAGTCCAATCTAAGCCGAGACAAGTCGCGCCAGTATCAGCCATCAGCTCCAGCCATTGACCACCGCCCTTCGTGAACAGGATGACGGGTACGTCGCGACCGTCATTTGACTTAATAAGACCATCGACAATTTTACGCATGTAATCTAGCGAAAACTCCTGATAGGCAGCGTGTGACAGCGCGCCTCCCCAGGTATCAAAAATCTGTACGGCCTGGGCTCCAGCTAAAATTTGCGCGTTGAGATAGGCCACAACAGACTGAGCCAGCTTCTCGAGCAGCATATGCATCACTTCAGGCTGATTGTAGGCCATCTGCTTCGTACGCCGGAAATCTTTACTCGACCCTCCTTCCACCATATAGGTAGCCAAGGTCCAAGGGCTACCGGAGAAACCAATCAAAGGCACCCGCCCATTTAGTTCATGACGTATGGTGCGTACTGCATCCATTACGTAAGTGAGGTCCTGCTCTGGCTTGATAATTTCTAGAGCCTCAACCGCTTTAGCATCTTGTACCGGTTTTCTGAAACGCGGCCCTTCACCAGCCTCAAAGTAGAGACCTAAGCCCATCGCATCTGGAATAGTGAGAATGTCAGAAAACAATATAGCAGCGTCTAATGGGTATCGCTCCAAGGGTTGTAGTGTCACCTCGCAGGCTTTTTCCGGATTCGTGCACAGCGCCATGAAATCACCCGCTACGGCGCGACTAGCTCGGTATTCAGGCAAATAACGACCTGCTTGGCGCATCATCCAAACTGGGGTGACATCAACAGGTTGACGCTGAAGGGCGCGAAGGAAACGGTCGTTCTTTAACTCGGTCATATAAATTGCTCAAGATCTGGGGTAGGTAAAACGGTGGATTATAGCGGGTTTTAATGGATGACGGGTAGTGCGGCCACATACAGACCCTGGCAGCGCCTTCGCACCGGCCTCAAGAGTGTCATTCGGGTTTTAGGGCAGCCTAGCATTCAGTAGAAAGAGCTTGGGAGAGGGCAGGATTCAGCCCCCTCCTCTGAATAAGCTCAAAGATCCAAGTAGTCCAATATACCTTCGGCCGCTTGGCGACCTTCCCAGATTGCCGTAACGACCAAATCTGAGCCGCGAACCATGTCGCCGCCAGCAAAGACTTTTGGATTGCTCGTCTGAAACTTAAAGGCCTGCTCTTCTGCCGCCTCAACCCCTCCCCAACTGTTCACAGCAATATTATGATCAGCAAACCAAGGCTCTGGGCTGGGCTGAAAGCCAAAAGCGACCAGCACTACATCAGCCGGTATAATTTCCTCACTGCCTTCAATAACTTCGGGTCGGCGGCGACCATTTTCGTCAGGCTCGCCCAGGCGAGTCGAAACAACCTTAATACCCTCTACGCTTCCCTTACCCACCACTTCAATGGGCTGGCGATTGAATTGGAAACGCACGCCTTCTTCCTTCGCGTTTGCTACCTCACGGCGGGAGCCTGGCATATTCTCCTCGTCGCGACGATAGACACAAGCCACACTGTCAGCGCCTTGGCGAATAGAGGTGCGATTGCAATCCATAGCGGTATCACCACCGCCCAAGACAACAACTTTCTTGCCTTCTACGCTGATAAACTCACTCGCGTCTGTCTCATAACCCAGGTTACGATTCACGTTCGCCACTAAGAAAGGTAAGGCGTCGTATACGCCCGGCAAATCTTCACCCGGAAAACCGCCCTTCATGTATGCGTAGGTACCCATGCCCATAAAAACAGCATCATATTCATTCAATAGCGTTTCCATGCTGATATCTTTACCGATATCAGTATTCAATCGAAACTCAATCCCCATTTCGGTAAATATTTCACGACGTCGAGTAAGAACTGATTTTTCCAATTTAAATTCTGGAATACCAAAGGTAAGTAAGCCTCCAATTTCCGGATAGCGATCAAAAACTACGGGCTTTACGCCGTTTCGAACCAAAATATCGGCACAGCCCAAACCCGCCGGACCAGCGCCAATGATCGCGACCTTTTTGTCCGTCGCAACAACACTGCTCATGTCGGGTTTCCAGCCCATAGCAAATGCCGTATCAGTAATGTATTTCTCGGCATTGCCAATGGTGACAGCGCCAAAACCATCGTTCAGCGTACACGCGCCCTCACACAAAAGGTCTTGAGGGCACACCCGACCACACACCTCTGGCAAGGTATTAGTTTGGTGGCTGAGCTCAGCCGCTTCAAAAATGTTGCCCTCCGAAATCAACTTTAACCAATTCGGTATAAAATTGTGGACAGGACATTTCCATTCACAGTAAGGAATTCCACATTCAAGGCATCGATGAGCTTGCCCTTGCACTTGCGGCTCAGCGTTGGGCTGATAAATCTCAACAAACTCTGTGGTGCGAGCCTGGATATTTTTTTTGTCGGGTTCTTGACGGCCAACTTCCACAAATTGAAAGTCATTATTTAGTCGCGTGGTCATCACAGTTTCTGCTCCTCGGCCGATTATTCGGGACGTGACGTGGTGCTAGCGAGCAAACTTTCTAAGCTTGCGGCTTTAGGTTTAACCAACCAGAACTTGCCAACGTAATCAGCAAAATCTTCTAGTAAATCACGACCCCACTCACTGCCTGTTTCAAGCACGAATTCTTCAATTACTGTGCGTAAATGATGGCGATGCGCCTCCATTTCTTCCGTCGATATTCTGTGAATTTCTACGAGCTCACCGTTGTAGCGATCCACAAAACCACGATCGAGATCCAACACGTACGCGAAACCGCCAGTCATGCCTGCGCCAAAGTTCAATCCCGTTTTACCCAGAATAGTCACCATGCCACCCGTCATGTATTCACAGCAGTGATCACCAGCGCCTTCAACAACAACGTGAGCACCTGAGTTGCGAACACCGCAACGCTCACCAGCAATACCCGAAGCAAACAATTTTCCGCCGGTAGCACCATATAAACAGGTATTGCCCATAATCGAGGTTTCTTGGGATTTAAACTCGCTGCCTGCCGGTGGCCGCAAGACAATTTTACCGCCCGCCATGCCTTTGCCAACGTAGTCGTTCGCATCACCTTCTAGATAGAGGTTCAAACCTCCAGCATTCCACACCCCTAGTGATTGGCCCGCAACACCACTGAGCTTAATATTCAAAGGTTTGTTTGCCATGCCTAGATTGCCGTAGAGCTTCGCAATTTCACCCGATACGCGAGCGCCAACTGAACGATCACAATTGGTGACGGTATACTCAAAATCACCGCCCGTGTTATTCACAATCGCGCTCTGCATTTCAGCGACCATGAATTCTGCCAACTCACCTTCGTCGAAAGGTCGGTTTCTATCGACTTGGCAAAATTGAGGTTTCGACTCTAATACATCATCAGTATAAATAATGGGCGATAGATCTAGCCCGCGCTGCTTGTCAGTATTACCCTCAATCGCTTCTAATAAATCCACACGACCGATGAGTTCATTCATTGACCGAATACCTAGAAGCGCCATTAATTCACGAACTTCTTCAGCCGCAAACTTAAAGAAGTTCATGGCCATTTCAACCGTGCCGCGATAATGGTCTCGGCGCAAATCATCGTTCTGGGTGGCAACGCCTGTCGCACAATTATTGAGATGACAGATACGCAAATATTTACAGCCCAAAGCTACCATAGGTGCGGTGCCAAAACCAAAAGTCTCCGCGCCTAATATCGCCGCTTTTATAACGTCCAAACCACTTTTAAGGCCACCGTCAGCTTGCAAGCGAACTTTGCCTCGCAAATCATTAGCACGTAGAGTTTGATGTGTTTCAGCCAAACCCAATTCCCAGGGTGAACCCGCGTAGCGAATTGACGTGAGGGGACTTGCCGCTGTGCCCCCGTCGTAGCCGGAAATTGTGATTAGGTCGGCATAAGCTTTGGCGACTCCGGCCGCAATCGTACCAACACCAGGGCGCGACACTAACTTCACCGAAACCAGCGCGGTCGGGTTAACTTGTTTTAAGTCATAGATTAACTGCGCCAAATCCTCGATTGAATAAATATCGTGGTGAGGAGGAGGTGAAATCAATGTGACGCCAGGTACGGAGTAACGCAGTCTTGCAATCAACTGATTTACTTTACCTCCGGGTAGCTGACCGCCTTCTCCGGGCTTCGCGCCCTGAGCCACTTTGATCTGTAATACTTCTGCATTAACCAAATAATGGGGCGTCACACCAAATCGACCCGATGCCACCTGCTTAATTTTTGACATTTTAGGAGTATTAAATCGAGCTGGATCTTCACCACCCTCGCCACTATTCGAGCGACCACCCAGAGTGTTCATCGCTTCGGCAAGTGCCTCGTGCGCTTCAGGTGACAACGCCCCCAAAGACATGGCCGCCGAATCGAAACGTTTAAAAATAGAGTCTGCAGATTCCACTTCATCCAAGGGCACGGCGACTTGACCGTTCTTTAAAGACAATAGATCTCGCAGGGTAGCTGTGGGGCGGGTGTTTACCAACTCGGCGTATTTTTTCCAAATATTGTAATCGCCGCTTTTCACCGCTTGCTGTAAGGTCTGCACCACGTCTGGGTTAAATGCGTGATACTCTTGGCCATGCATATATTTAAGTATGCCGCCAGGTTCAATATTTTTACGAGCCTTCCAAGCCTTGTCTGCTAAGATTTTCTGATCCGACTCAAATTCAGTAAAACCTGCGCCTTTAATACGCGAAGGTGTGCCAGTGAAACACAGGTCAACTACTTCCTCAGCCAAGCCAATAGCTTCGAAGAGCTGTGAGCCTCGATAAGAGGAGATAGTAGAAATCCCCATCTTTGACAGAATTTTTTTCAGGCCTTTGTTTATGCCGGTACGATATTTTTTAAATGCGGCATCCCGCTCAACCAAAAGCTCACCGGAAGCTATGAGATCAGACAGCACTTGATAACTCAAATACGGATACACCGCCGACGCGCCATAGCCAATCAAGGTGGCAATTTGATGAGGGTCACGAGCAAAACCCGTCTCGATAATGATATTTGATTCACATCGCAAACCGGCTTCTATCAGGCGATGATGGACAGCTCCCACAGCCAACAAACTGTGAATTGGTAACTTGCCTGGGACAATAGAATCGTCAGTCAAAAAACAGAGAACAGTGCCACCTCTAACCGCAGCCTCCACGGCGTCACACAATGCTTCTATCGCTTGCTGTAGTCCCTGAATGTCAGGGTCGTATTGCAGTGAAAAAATCTCACTTTTATAATCTGGGTTGTTCAACTTTCGCAAAGCGAAATATTTACGAGTTGAAAGTAACGGACTGCGTAAATTTATTCGCTTTGCGTGCTCGGAGGTTTGCACAAACACGTTGCGTTCACGACCCAGCTGCGTCCCCAAAGACATCACAATCGCTTCGCGCAATGGGTCAATCGGAGGATTGGTTACCTGAGCAAATTGCTGGCGGAAATAGTCAAACAAATTGCGCTGCTTGTGAGAGAGTACAGCCATAGGCGTGTCATCACCCATTGAACCCACGGCTTCTTGACCCAACTCAGCCAGGGGTCGAAGTACTTGATCGCGCTCTTCGCTGCTCACTTGGAACATTTTCATGTGAACTTTTAATTTGTCGCGAGGAAATCCAACGTCATAGTCTTCTTTACCCAGCACGTCTTCAATTTTAAGCGCACCTTTCTTCAACCAGTCTTTATAGGGTTGACGGGTTTTCAAATGTTTATTGATACCCGCGGTAAACAATAACTCTCCCGTTACGGTATCAACGCTCAACATATCTCCAGGCCCAAGACGACCTTTGGCAACCACGTCCTCAGGTTTGTAGCCATGCACACCAACTTCAGATGCAACGGTTATTAAACCGTCTTTGGTTTTCACCCAACGCGAAGGTCGCAGTCCATTTCTGTCCAGAGTACAAACAGCGTAGCGGCCATCGGTCACCACCAAACCTGCGGGGCCATCCCAAGGTTCAACGTGCATGGTGTTGTATTCGTAAAAAGCTCGCTCGTCTGGGTCCATGTTTTCAACATTGTTCCAGGCCGGCGGCACGAGCATACGAAGAGCTTGATGCAGGGGCATTCCGCCAGTCACCAAAACCTCCAACATGTTGTCCAAGCTCGACGAGTCGGAGCCCTCACGGTTTACCAGCGGCGTTACCTGCTTAAGGTTTGGCAGTAACTCTGACTGAAATTTTGGTGTGCGGGCCACAGACCAATTTCGGTTGCCTGTTATAGTATTAATTTCACCATTGTGCGCCAACATCCGGAAAGGCTGCGCCAAATTCCAACGCGGCATCGTATTGGTAGAGAAACGCTGATGGAAAACGCAAATCGCCGTTTCTAAACGTGGGTCGGCCAGATCGGGATAGAAAGTAGGAATATCCACCGGCATCATGAGTCCTTTGTAGGACAAAACAGAGGACGATAGGCTGGCAACATAAAAATCTGAATCGCTTGCCAATGCTTTTTCGGCATGGCGACGAGCCATATAAAGACGTGCATTCAACGCTGGCAGCGAGCACTCAGCATTCACGAATACTTGATAAAAAGAAGGTAATGTTTCTAATGCAATGGGGCCTAAGCAACTCTTGTTGATAGGTACTTCGCGCCAACCCGCTACAACCAAGCCCTCATCGCTAATCGCTTTATCAAAAGCCGTTTTCGATTCACTGGCCTGAATTGGGTCTCGACTCAACATAATAGAGCCAACACCATAATTTGGGCTTAATTCTATTAAGCCCGCTTCAGCAGCTACTTGGCGAAGAAAGCCATCAGGTTTCTGCATGAGCAGACCACAGCCATCGCCCGTTTTGCCGTCGGCGGCAATACCACCGCGGTGGGTCATACACGTTAGCGCTTCTATTGCTGACTGTAATAAACCATGACTGGTAACACCTTTGGTATGAGCGATCATACCAAAACCACAATTATCTTTAAATTCGCCTATATCATAGAGGCCAGTGCTCATACGCAGTCTCTCTTCGGAGTAGAATGTCTAATGTTTTCACTTCGCTTTGCCCGCGAAAGGAGTGATGCTCGACATCCCAGACAAATAAACCACTGAAAAACAGGGCTTATTGGCAAATGGGCGCAGGATAGTACTCGCTTAAGCCCCTAAACGCAAGTTGGCACGAATGCAAGGGCTATTGAGCTGTTTTTCGTTTTTTTGCAGAGGAATCGACTATTAAATCTAATTGATTCCGTGATATTCCCGGAGTTGTAGTTGAACGCTCTTCGCAGAGCGCGCCCAGGGGCCGGCGTTTTGTTGCACCCTTGGGAGGCTCGATTTGGCACGACTCGCTTCAGCCGCATTGCGATATCGACCGGCAAACACGACGTGCCAGTCACTGCCATCGCGGCGCGTAGTGATGATTTTAAGTTGCGCTCGATTGCTTTGACGTGAAACAAAATCACGCACATTAGATTCTGAACGAGACGCTGATACCTGTAGTGTAAACTCATTAACGCCCCACGACATCACCGCCAATTCATCGCGGCTTAAACGGCTAGTAGATACCTTAACATTAGCACGCGACTTGAGCTCAGGCTTAGTACTTGAAACTTGTACGCCTTCAGTTTTGCTAGCAATAACTGGGGAAGCATCGGGCGTAACCGCCTCAACACTAGGCTTCAATACCTTTTCTGCTGCCTGAACGGCAATTTCTGGCTTTGGCTTTGGCTTTGGCTTTGGCTTTGGCTTTGGCTTTGGCAACAATGACGAACTGTCGGAGGCAAGGCTATCTTCAGCTACACGACCCTCTTGGCGCGCTCCAGCCCGCTCGTCACCGCTTTCAGGGTCACCGATCGCAATAGACGCCTTTTGCGCGGGTAAAATCAACGGTTTAACGGTGACTTTGGCCGATTCCTGTAGGGCCCCACTGGGCTCATCGCCAGGAAAGTAGACCGCAACTAACAATAGAGTTGCCAAAGCAAGAACCGCGGTAATATGCCCTAAAGGTAAGCGAAGTGCGCGCTTAACTGGCTTTGGTGTGGCAGCTTCCATCAAGCCAAGACGCGCCTGTTGATGTATCTTATTCAGATTACCCTGCAAACTGTCGTTCAACTTAGCACAATAAGCTGGCGTGAAAGGTGTACTGTGCATCCCTTCAATAAAACCGGCTTCACAGACTCTAAACGAAAGATAATCTTCCAATTCTTGGTTGGTGAGAGGGTCTAGATAGAAATCCTGAATGAGCACATCGCTGACCTCAATAGCATCGAGGCGATTAATTAACTCTTCGGAACCCAATAAAACAAGATGCAAATAACGAAGGCTTGCTTCTTGCCCTTGCAATAGACTTAACAAGGCCACTAAGGTTTCATCATCAAGATTTTGAGCATTATCAATAGCGATAACAACCCTTGACTCTTCTTCGGCCGACTGACTAAAGTGGCGAATTTCAGACAAAATTTGCCCGCTGGTGCCACCCTCACTCGGCAAATCGAAGGCTCGTGCAATATCCACCAAAACTTGAGAACAGGAGGTCATTAGTTCGGCGGCAATATAGCAACGCTGCCCCTCTGGCATGGAACTCAATAACGTTCGGCATAAGGTGGTTTTGCCAACCCCGCTTGCCCCCAATACGGCAACGATACCTGAGCCAAATTGACACTGGTGATTCAACTGCTCTAAAAGAACCTGACGATTAGCGCCTCCATAAAAAAACGGCGCTGAAAAAGGGTCTTGATCAAGACCAAAAAAACCTAAGTAATCGAGAGGAATTTCATTGGCGGGCAAGTTTGCTTCCATGACCATATCCTATGGGCTCAAGCGTTATTTTGGGCTAAAGAATTTCAATGCAGACCGATCGAGCGGCCCAATACTAGCGACACGCCGCGAGCGCTTTTTTTACGTCACTGACTTCTATTTCACTGGTAACCACCGCTTTGCCAATCTCATCCAGCAAGACTAAACGCAAGCGACCATCGAGTACTTTCTTATCAACCGCCATGTGGGCAAGAAATTTGTCATCACTCATTCCATTTGGCGCAACGAGAGGTAAATGAGCTCGCTCTATAAGCCGCTTAATTCGCGCGACATCTTCAAGACTTATTCGGCCTTGTAGTGCCGACAGCTCGGCTGCCATAACCATCCCAATACCTACGGCTTCACCGTGTAGCCAAGCACCATAACCCTGCTCGGTCTCAATTGCATGTCCAAAGGTGTGACCCAAATTTAGAATGGCGCGGATGCCACCTTCCCTCTCATCTTCAGCCACAACTTTTGCTTTGTCGGCGCAGGAGCGCTCTATGGCATAAGCCAAAGCTATCGGATCTTTCCTAAGCAAGTCGTCAATGTTTTCTTCAAGCCAGAGAAAGAAGTCCAAATCGCATATAAGGCCGTACTTGATCACTTCGGCCAGGCCAGCAAACAGCTCCTTCTCTGGCAGAGTGTTTATTACGTCAGTGTCAATCAAGACGCATTGAGGCTGATGAAACGCCCCAATCATATTTTTACCCAAAGGATGATTCACACCCGTTTTACCGCCCACGGACGAATCCACTTGGGATAATAATGTTGTCGGTATCTGGATGAAATTAACACCTCGCTGATAGGCCGCGGCTGCAAACCCAGTCATATCTCCTACAACTCCGCCGCCCAAAGCAATCAGAGTGGTGGTTCGGTTATGCCGATCTGCAAGTAACTCATCAAAGATATTGTTGAGAGTATCAAGATTTTTGTGCGCTTCTCCATCAGGCAGTACAACCGTGCTGCAGGAAAATTCACGAAGGTGAGACTGTAGTACTTCGAGATAGAGTGGTGCGATAGTATCATTGGTAACGATACAAACTTGACGACCTTGAATGTGCTTTTCCAGCAGGCCGTCGACTGACAATAAACCGGTGTCAATATAAATGGGGTAGCTGCGTTCAGCCAAGTCCACAGTGAGAGTGTGCATAAAATATCCTGAAGGCGCAATTAACAAATCAGGCGTAGTTTATACTACCGTATGAACGGGAAAAAGAGCCTAATGAGAGTCTTGAAGTAAGCGGGCAATTTCAAGGGCTACTGTTCGCGGACCTCGCCCATCGGTTTTAACCGTGAAATCAGCAACCTCTTGATAAAGAGGCTCGCGAACATCAATCAATTCTCGGATTTTCTGCTCGGGCTCATCAACTTGTAACAAAGGTCGCTTCTTGTCTCGATAAGTGCGCTCAACCAGCTGATCAATATCGGCCGTTAGATACACAACAGTACCCGCTTGACGGAGACAGAGGCGGTTTTCTTCTCGAACCACAATGCCCCCACCTGTAGCCAATACCAGGTTTGATTCTAAGGCAAGCTCTTGTAGTACTCCAGTCTCTCGATTGCGAAAGCCTTCTTCACCTTCAATATCGAATATCCATGGGATATCAGCACCAGACCGGTCCTCGATGACCTTGTCGCTGTCTTTAAACTCCAAGCCGAGGATTTCTGCAAGAATGCGCCCGATCGTTGTCTTGCCGGCCCCCATAGGGCCGACCAAAAATACACTTAAATTTGACATCAATTCTCTAGCGTTTCAGACAGAATTCTAGGCGTGATAAAAATCAGCAGCTCTGTCTTGGAATTTGTACGAATATTCTGCTTAAAGGCGCGACCCAGATAAGGAATGTCCCCGAGAAATGGCACCTTGGTTTCACCTACAACTTCTTGGTTTTGATAGATACCACCCAGAACCACTGTCTGACCATTACCCACTAATACCTGCGTTTGAAGCTGCGTAACATCAATGATGGGAACGCCACTTCCGGCATCTATGTCAGACACGGAATCTTGGTTAATTTTCAAATCCATAATAATGCGGTTATCTGGCGTAATTTGTGGGGTTACGTCTAACTTCAACACCGCCTCTTTAAATGATACCGAGGTGGCACCACTTGACGAAGCTTCCTGGTAGGGAATTTCTTGGCCCGATTCAATACTCGCCTGTTGCTTATCGCCGGTAATAACCTTTGGTTGAGAGACAATCTCAGCGTGACCATCATCCTGCAATGCCGTCAACTCTGCGCTGATCAATATATCGCTACTCAATACACTTAGAGCGAAACTACCAGCTGGATTTGCCACGCCTAAATCTACCATCATGTTTTCTTCAAGGTCTGTTGTACCCCCTTGAAAGAATTCAATAGGTGAACCAGGGTCTGAGTCCAGACTGTCTATCGAACCGCCAACCTGAACCAAGTTATCATCCACCTGATCAACACCAATACCACCCCAACGAACGCCAATTTCTTTACGGAAATCGGTATTGGCAATCACAATCCGCGCTTCAATTAGTACTTGGCGAATAGGCACATCAATCTTTTCTACTAACAACTTGAATGCGGTAATTCTATCATCTGTGTCTGTCAATATAATTGAATTGGTGCGCTCATCAACAATGGCTTGGCCTCGCTCAGACAGAATACTGCCGGTCGATGTGCCATTACCGCTATTATTGTTATTGCTACCTTGATTTGTGGAGCTCTGACGCTGCCCCTTAAAGAGTTCAAATAATTCCTTGGCATTGGCATAGCGAACACGAATAAATTCAGTCCTTAATGGTGCCAACTCTTCAAGCTGCTTCTGGGTTGCCAGTTCCTGACGCTCACGATCCGCGATTTCCTCAGCCGGCGCAACCATCAAAACATTGCCAATTTGACGCTTGTCTAAGCCTTTTGTTTTCAGAACCAAATCTAAAGCTTGATCCCAAGGCACATTCTCCAAGCGGAGAGTAATGCGACCGGAAACGGTATCACTAGCGACCAAATTCAGCTCGGTGAAATCAGCAATCAGCTGCAATACAGAGCGGACTTCAATATCTTGAAAATTCAAAGACAGCTTTTCGCCAACAAAATCAAACCTTGCTTTTTTCTCTTCTTGCTCTTCCTCGGAAAGAGGCTTAATGCTGACAACGTATTCATTGTCCGCTTGATAAGCTAGATAGTCGTATGCTCCCGAGGCGTCAACCTGAACAGACGTTCCGCTTCGGCCATGATCGGCACTCACCATCGACACCGGTGTCGCAAAATCTGTAACGTCTAAACGACGACGCAGCTCTTCTGGCAACCACACATCCATAAAATTGATTCGCACACCAGCACCGAGTTCTTCAACGTCTACGCCTATGTTTGCATCTGACAAAGTGAATATAATCTTTCCTTCGCCATCTTCGCCGCGACGAAAGTCAATGTCGGTAATACTAGATGAGCTCTGGTCAATATCCCGCTCGGAGCGAACGCTCGCCGCGACCGAACGAGTGGGCGCATCTTCATAGGCTGCGATGTCTGCCGCACCCACTTCAACGACAAATTCCGCACCTTCAATTCGAGTTTTATAGTCGGCTAAAGACTCCAAATTCATAATCATTCTAGACCGACCACCGGCGCTTAGAATTACTACGCTTTTGCTGTTAGCAAACGCCAGGGGAAATTTCTTTTGCTCCAAGGCAACATCCACGTCTGGGAAATCCAAGACAATACGAGCTGGATTTTCAATCGTGTAACCTTCTGGCTGTGGCGGCATGTCGGAAAATAACATGCGCACTTCAAAGCGCTCACCGGGCAATTCGGCAAAACGAATATCTTCTAATGTATTTCCCGACGCTTGAACCGCCAGCATCAAACCCGTCAATGCCAGCAATGGTTTACGTATCACTGATGCAAGGGTTAATCGCAATGCAGACATAACAGCTTATTCCTTTTCTTCGATTTTGATCGTTCGAGGCCGCATAAGCCAACCGTCCAAACCATTAGACACAATTTCCACAATTTCTAATTGAGCGTCTGTTGTCAACACAATCTCACCGTGGTTTTTACCCAAATAGTTCCCATTTTTCACTCTGTGTACAGCCCCTTCACCATCGTCAATCAATGCCCACAAGACACCACCCTGGTTTAGGGTTCCCACCATCCTTAATGCTGGAAGATTAAAGCTTTCAAGAAATTCTTTTTCTCGATTTAAATCAGGCTTAATGCCTTCTGCGTTACCCGAACTCAGGCGCTGTACTTCTTGCACGGGCCGATCAAAGGGGCTACGCATTGTCATCGCAGCATAATTGAACGCTTTATAAGGGCTGAATGTTGGTAGTGGCTCTACTTCGCCTTTAGGTCGCGCACGAACCTCAGCCATAAAGTCTTGAAGGTCTTGATGATTATTGCCAGACCCGCAACCCACCAAAACACTAGCGAAAGTTAGCAGTGCGAATAAGCGGAGCGTGTTTATTGAAATCATCATCCTTATTCGCCCTCAGACTTATAGCGGTAAGTTTTACCCGCAATGGACATTTGCAAACGGCCATCCTTAGTTGAAATATCGTAATCGTGTAAAGTTACAATTCTAGGCATGCCCGCAACACCACTAACAAAAGCGCCTAGGTCGTGATAACCACCCCGAACGAGAATATTAATGGGCAATTCCACGTAGAATTCACCCACTTTCTCTTTCGCCAGTTTAATACTGTCAATATTCAGGTTGCTCTCTGTACCTTTCTCATCGATATCTTCCAATAAACCAGGCACTTCCGTATCACTGGGTAATTGCGCGACTAATGCGCCCAGTGACTTTTCCATTTCAACCATCTGCTCTTTATACGTTTCCAAGTTTGCCGCTTGGCGGCTCTTTATCCGAAACGACGAGCGCAGCTCCTCTTCCGTATTCACCTCCGACGCCAACTTGATATTGAGGTCTTCAATGAAAAAGAAATAACTGCCTGTAATTATCGCCGCCGCCAATAGAATACATAAGAATGCGCGTGCCGCTATGGGCCACACACCGATACGATCCCAGTCGATGTCAGACAAGTCCAGATTATTAAGCTGCTCTAAGGTATCCGCCAGTGCCACCTTACTTTCCTTTTTTAGTGTCTTTTGGAGCTGAAGTTGCAACACTCAATTCAAATGAGTTTGCCTGTTCGCCTTCTTCTGGCGCAGCGCGTACGCCAGTTAAATTTGGAGCCGCAAACCACTCAGACTGATCAAGGTTTCTCATAAAAGACGAAACCCGATTATTGGACTCCGCGATACCTTTGATATGAAGCACTTTGCCTTTTCGAATCAGGGAGTTCAGATGAACACCATCAGGAACAGCGCGCACCAACTCATCAAAATGCCGAACAATAATTGGACGCGTGCCCTGAAGGTTCTGAATCACCTTCATTCGGCTGATTAACTCCTGACGACGTTTTTTCAGCTCACGAATATCTTTGACTTTCTCGTCAAGAATTTTAATTTCGGCCGTAAGAATATTGTTGCGGGTTTGCTGATTAGATATATCCCCCTCAACAGAGGAAATCCAAATGAAACCGGCAATAAACGCAACAACGCCCACTGCGGCCAACACACCCAAATATTCTTTTTTCTTTTCCTGACGAAATTGATCGCGCCAGGGGAGCAGGTTAATTGTTGCCATTAGTCAAAGCTCCTCATCGCCAGCCCGGTCGCGATCATCAAAGATGGTGCGTCATTGGCCAAGGCCACTGCATTCACTTTAGGAGATACCGACATATTGGCAAAAGGATTTGCAACGGTTGTTGCTGTGCCTAACTTCTCTTCAATAATTCCAGCCAAACCTTCCATTGCAGCCACCCCGCCCGCAAGGACGATATGATCAACATCATTGTACTGACTTGAGGAAAAGAAGAACTGCAGTGAGCGTGTCACCTGCTGTACAACAGCGTCTTTAAACGGGGCTAATACTTCAATTTCGTAGTCATCGGGTAGGCCACCTTGCTTCTTGGCCAAACCCGCTTCCTCGGTAGACAAGCCGTAGCGCCTCTGAATTTCTTCAGTTAGCTGCTTGCCACCAAATAATTGTTCACGAGTATAAATAGTGCGCCCATTAGACAGCACGCTTAGGGTAGTCATCGTTGCGCCAATATCAATCACCGCAACCACTTGATCATCTTGTTCTTCAAGCTGCTCGATAATCAGTGAAAACGCGCGCTCCATGGTGTAGGCCTCAACATCAACCACCCGGGGAAGCAATTCTGCAGTCGTTAATACGTCAGCTCGTAAATCAACGTTCTCTCGTCGGCAGGCCGCCAACAAAACGTCCATCATCTCAGGGTTGCGCTCAGACACCCCCTGCACTTCAAAATCGATGGCGACTTCTTCTAGAGGGTAGGGGATATATTGGTCCGCTTCCAAAGCAATTTGCGTTTCCATGGCGTCGTCACTCAAGCCCGACGGCATTTCAATCACCTTGGTGATAACTGCAGAGCCGGCAACCGCCACCGCAGCATCTTTAACCTTGCTTTTCACCTGCTTGGCTAAAAACTGCACGACCTCTGCCACCGCTTCGATGTCAGTGATATTTTTTTCCACCACGGCGTTGGGCGGCAATGCCTTTACGGCATAACATTCCACTCGATAACTGTCGCCATGACGGCTCAATTCCAGTAACTTTACCGACGTCGAGCTAATATCTAGCCCTAATACCGGTTTAGCCTTTTGCTCCAAGAAGCCAAGAATTCCCATTTTTCTATCTATATCCGTAACTTACATGCGTTTTATGTTAAGACACTTTAACTGAAGCGTGCAACAATAACGCGCATATGTAAACCCTTTAAAAGGCCGTATAATACCGGCCACCGTGCGTTCAAACCCCTAAGCCATTAATTAACTTAGAAAAAATGACTATTAAGCAATCTTACAAAACCCTATTCCTGTGGCTACTTTTAGCCGGATCCAGTGGCGCCGTCGTTGTCTTGGCCAGCTTTTATATCTATTTGAGCCCAAAACTGCCTTCGGTCGACACTTTGCGTCAAGTACAATTACAGACCCCATTGCGGATTTATTCCAGTGACATGAAGCTAATTGGCGAATTTGGAGAAAAAAAACGAGTTCCTATTCGCTACGATCAAATCCCTCAGGCCTATATCGACGCTATCTTGGCGGCAGAAGACGACCAGTTCTATGAACATAATGGCGTTTCTATAAAAGGTCTGTTGAGAGCCGTGTCACAATTATTGCAAACGGGTCGAATACAGGGCGGTGGCAGTACTATTACCATGCAAGTTGCGCGGAATTTCTTCCTGACTTTCCAGCAAACTTTCGCCCGGAAATTCAACGAGATTTTGCTCTCACTGCAAATTGAGAGAGAGCTCACAAAACCCGAAATTCTTGAGTTGTATGTAAACAAAATTTTTCTAGGTAATCGCGCCTATGGTATTCAGGCGGCGGCCAATGTTTATTATGGCAAAACCATCGATCAGCTCAATCACGCTCAACTTGCAATGATTGCAGGTATACCTGTTGCGCCCTCCACTTATAATCCTATTGTGAACCCTAAACGAGCATTAGTGCGACGCAACTGGATTTTAGGCCGAATGCTGGAACTCAAGAATATTGACCAGGCCACCTATGCAGCCGCCGTGAAAGAGCCAGTTACCGCCAGCTATCACGGTTCTATTCTAGACTTGAACTCACCCTACGTTGCCGAAATGGCCCGCAAACACGCGCTTAGCCTGTTTGGCAATAAAGCCTATACCGACGGCTATACCATTACGACAACCATTGATAGTCGCCTCCAGAATGCAGCTCAAGCGGCATTGCGTAAGGGTCTGATGACCTACGACAAGCGCCACGGCTACCGAGGACCCGAATTACAACTGGACCTGGGTGGCGACAAGCAAATTGAAAACTGGCAAGCAAGCTTACAATCACTGCCGACATTTGGTGGCTTGGCCCCTGCTGTCGTCACTTATGTTGGTGAGTCAGATATAGAAATAATGTTTGCCAGTGGCGAAAGAGCTCCCATAGACTGGGATCACGGTCTCGCCAGCGCAAGAGTTTATCGCAGCGAAAATCGCCGCGGCCCTAAGCCTAAAACTGCCGCTGACGTCGTCTCCATTGGCGATGTAATTCGTGTCGCAAAGTCTGCCGATCAGAAGTGGGCTCTACACCAAATTCCAAATGCGCAAGCAGCCCTCGTTGCTCTTAATCCCGAAAATGGAGGCATCCGCTCTTTAGTCGGTGGGTTTGATTTTAATCTGAGCCATTTTAATCGCGCGATTCAAGCAAAGCGGCAACCGGGGTCTAACTTTAAGCCTTTAATCTATACAGCCGCGTTGGAAAACGGCTTTACGGCTGCAAGCCTGATCAACGATGCCCCCATTGTTGTGGACGACAGTAGCCTGGAGGGGACATGGCGGCCTGAAAATTCCAGCGGCAAGTTCCTCGGCCCCACCCGTTTACGCAAAGCTCTATATCAGTCGAGAAATTTAGTCTCCATTCGCGTGCTACGCAGCATTGGCATTAAGAATGCGGTCGAGAATATGGATCGCTTTGGCCTCGACAAATCTCTTTTACCACACGACCTGTCTTTGGCTTTAGGCTCTTATGCCATGACTCCACTGCAAGTCGCGGCGGCTTACGCGACCTTTGCGAATGGCGGTTTTCGAGTAGAGCCTTATCTCATCGAAAAAATAGTAACCGTAGACCAACAGCTGGCCTATGAAGCACAACCACTCACCGTGTGCCGCTGGTGCGAAAAACAGGACAAGGAAATCGCGGCCGATATCGCAGCCAAGCCAAGCAATAACACTGTAAACCCAGTCCCTAACCCCCAGGCTCGATCGAATCTAGAAATAGCCTCAGACTTGCCGCTTAATAATGAACTAGGCAGCGAATTCCAAGGTGCGGGAGAAACGTTTGTTGAGAGCAACAATCTAGAGGATTTGCTCGGCAATGAATATTCAGCAAAGGCGGCCGAGGAAACAGCACAAGACCCCTACTACCCCAGAGCACCAAGAGTAATAAACCCACAGGTGGCGTACATAATCGATTCCATGCTTAAAGATGTCGTAAAAAAGGGCAGTGGCAGAAAAGCGAGGAGTCTGGGCCGCAATGACCTCGCGGGTAAAACGGGAACCACCAACGGCCCCACCGACGCTTGGTTCTCAGGCTACAATCAAAAACTGGTTGCCACAACGTGGTTAGGCTTCGATCAAAACTCATTGCTAGGGGTAATAGAATTTGGTGGATCAGCCGCCTTACCCATTTGGATGGACTACATGAAAACCGCACTTGAAGGGGTGCCTGAAACGAATCAAAAACAACCTGATGGCTTGGTCACCGTTCGCATTAACCCTGAGACAGGCGGTCTAGCAGAACCAGGAGAGTCAGATGCGATATTTGAGGTGTTCAGAGTAGAAAATGTGGAAAAAATTACTAAAGTAGCGAGCGGGGGACATGAGCAAAATACCCCTCTGGAGGAGGACGCCCCACCGGAAGAATTGTTCTAAAACGAACGATGGTTGCTGGTTAAGCGCAGTCTTCACCCCCATTCACAAGAGGGCGAAGACTCGAAAGTACTAGGCCAAAGGGTAATCAGCTGGATAAGGCTCAGTAGCCACTCCAGAATCTACCGCCGCTTTTGCCACTGCGGCTGCCACATTACCCAACAATCGTGGGTCCGTAGGCTTAGGCAGTATATATTCAGTACCGAAGCTGAAATCAGCCCCACCATAGGCCGCCTTCACTTCCTCTGGAACCTCCAGTTTTGCCAGCGCCCGAATGGCTTCAACGGCCGCCAACTTCATTTCTGAGTTAATTTCCTTCGCCCTCACATCCAGAGTGCCACGGAACAGAAATGGGAAACACAGTACATTGTTTACTTGATTCGGATAATCTGAACGGCCTGTCGCCATAATCAGATCGCTGCGTGTTGCACGTGCCAACTCTGGGTCAATTTCTGGATCCGGGTTTGAACAGGCAAATACCACAGGCTTAGGTGCCATTTTAGCCAACTGCTCTGCGGACAGCAGGTTGGGGCCAGACACGCCGAGGAAAGCATCAGCTCCAACGATCGCATCATCTAGTGTGCGGGCCTTAGTCTCAATCGCAAATTCAGCCTTATATTTGTTCAAGTCTGTTCGCTCAGTCTGAATAACACCACGACTGTCGAGCATTATGATATTTTCTGGCCTAGCACCAGCACTAATCATTAACTTGCAACAAGCACTAGCGGCCGCGCCAGCGCCCAGGCAGACAAACTTAGCGTCCGCTAAAGTTTTGCCCTGAATCTCTAGGGCGTTAATCATTCCCGCAGTGGTAACAATAGCCGTGCCATGCTGGTCATCGTGAAATACGGGAATATTACACTGTCGAATCAACTCAGCTTCAATTTCAAAGCACTCTGGCGCTTTGATATCTTCAAGGTTAATGCCGCCGTAGGTGTCGGAGATGCTCAAAACAGTATCGATGAAAGCTTGTGGGCTAGCTGAATTGACCTCCACATCCACCGAATTAATGTTCGCAAAACGCTTGAACAGCAAGCTTTTACCTTCCATAACTGGCTTGCTAGCCAGTGGCCCAAGGTTGCCTAAACCTAGGATTGCACTGCCATCTGTTATAACCGCGACCAAGTTACCCTTGCCGGTATAACGGTAGGCCAACTCGGGGTCTCTGGCTATTTCTCGCACCGGCTCAGCCACGCCGGGGCTATACGCTAGAGACAAATCTTCTTGCGTCTCAGCCGAAGTTGTTAACTCAATGCTCAATTTACCAGGCACAGGAAAAGCGTGATAATCCAGTGCTGCCTTCTTCAATGTATCTGACATGTAACCAACCGCCATCTGTATTTTAAGGAATCTTGCGTGTGTCGTTTCTTGTTATAGTTCTTTCTTATTATTATTTGGTATTTTTTTAGTTGGGCGAGCAGGATACCGGACTGCAGAACAGGCCTCAAGGTGAAAACCGCTTAATCGACTGTTCAAATTGAACATTTTTTGCCTAATTCAATGGTCAAAAAGTCTTTAAATTGATGTCTGTTGATCTAGTTTTCGTATTTTCAGGAAAAGTACAAATTATCAGGTATAAAAAAACGCCTTTAACAGCAATGCTAAAGGCGTTTTAGAGAATGCTTGTAGCCAGACCAGCTTACTTCTTCAGGCTGCGTCCTGCAAAACGCTTGTTGAAGCGATCAATACGACCACCTGTATCCAAAACTTTTTGCTTGCCGGTGTAGAAAGGGTGGCACTCTGAACAAACATCGAGGTGAATCTCAGATGCTAGAGTAGAGCGTGTTTTAATCACATTGCCACAACTGCAGGTAGCAGTCATTTCGTCGTACTTAGGGTGTATATCAGCTTGCATGGTGTCGCCTCACTATTAAGTATACCGCCGCTCGATCTTGTGCCGAACACGGTACAGCGGTTAAGGTGCCGTGCTCAGTAAGACAAATGCCTTACCGAACAAAAATTAGACGGCGCAATATACCAGAATAAAGCGCCGACGCAAGACATATTGTACGAATGACCACCACCCATAACAAATGGAAGCGAAATATCCCTGATGCCAGAGCCTATCTACCTAAAACTGGCCATTCCAACGCCTCTTCGCAGACATTTCGAATATTTACCACCGCCATCTAGCGAAGACTTCCAGTGGTTCCCTGGCCAACGTTTGCGTGTACCCTTTGGTCGGCAAGTGCTCACTGCCATTCTGGTTGAAGTTTTACATGAGACCACTATTCCACCCAAACAACTCAAAGCAGCTCAGGCCTGCTTAGACCCGAGCCCAGCTCTACCCGCAGATATTCTTCATCTATGTGCTTGGGCCGCCCAATATTATCAATGCCCGCCCGGCGAAGTTTACAGTACGGCCCTACCTGCACTACTCCGGCAGGGTGAACAGGCCACACTCACCGGCGAACCCTATTATCGGCTCAGCACAGAGGGCAAAGGTCTTCCTGAAACTGGCCTCAAGAGGGCGCCCAAACAGGCTGAGGTGCTGGCCTTACTCCGCGCTCACAAGCAACTATCTGTGATGGCACTGAAAGACTCAAATGTCAGTAGTGCGACCCTAAAATCTTTAGAAACAAAAGGCTTATTAGAGCGCTTTATTGAAGTTCCATGTGCAGATGCCCCTCAACGTGAAGGCTTTTTGGCGGAGATAGAGCTTCAGCTCAATGAGGAGCAAGAAATCGCCTTTGAGGCACTACAATTCGACCGCTACCAAAGCTATTTACTGGAAGGCACCACGGGCAGCGGAAAAACAGAAGTCTATTTACAAGCTATAGCTAGGGTTCTTGCCGATGGTAAGCAGGCACTGGTGCTCATCCCTGAAATTGGCTTAACACCACAGACCTTAGGGCGTTTTCAGCGTCGCTTCAACGTCCCCATTGCTGCTCTCCACTCCGGTTTAAACGACAAGGAGCGGCTTCAGGCTTGGCTCCAAGCGAGCCATGGTTATGCCCGTATCATTATCGGAACGCGCTCGGCTATTTTCACCCCCATGACCGCACCCGGTATTATTATCGTTGATGAAGAACACGATACGTCTTTTAAGCAGCAAGATGGTTTTCGATATTCCGCACGAGACTTAGCCGCAGTTCGGGCGAACCATCACCAGATTCCATTGATACTAGGCACCGCCACCCCAGCGCTGGAAACCCTTCACAATGCCATTAGCGGACGCTACCAACATTTGCGCCTAGCAAATAGAGCGGCGGGCGCCAAAGCCCCAAGCGTCAAACTCCTCGATATTCGCGGTCAACGGCTTCAGCACGGCATAGCCGATGAGTTACTGAGCGCTATTAGCGATGAAGTAATGGCAGGCAACCAAGTCTTAGTATTTCTAAACCGTCGAGGTTTCGCGCCCACTTTGATGTGCCACGATTGCGGCTGGCAAGCACTGTGCCCCTACTGTGATACCCGGCTCACGGTTCACCAGCAACCGCGACACCTTCACTGCCACCATTGTGACCACCAACGCCGCATCCCTGGGCAGTGCCCCTCCTGCCACAGCCTCGAGGTGCAAGCTCTAGGTATGGGCACGGAGCGCAGCGAAACGGAGCTGCAGGCCTTGTTTCCCAATACGCGTATCATTCGAATTGACCGGGACACAACACGCCGCAAAAACGCGATGAATGATTTACTCGACGAAATTAACACCGGTAAACCCTGTATTTTGGTCGGCACACAGATGCTCGCCAAAGGTCACCACTTTCCCGATGTCACTCTGGTGGCGATTATAGACGCCGACGGAGGCCTTTTTTCCGCCGATTTCAGAGGCCCTGAACGCATGGGCCAGCTGATCACCCAAGTGGCGGGACGCGCCGGGCGCGCCAGCAAACCTGGCCGGGTTGTTTTACAAAGCCACCACACCGACCACCCAATGATCATGTCTCTTATGTTTGAAGGCTACCACCGCTTTGCTCGACACTTGTTGCGGGAGCGTCAAGTGGCAAACATGCCCCCTTATCGTTACTTGGCCTTAATTAAAGCCGAAGCTCAAGACGCGCAGCTGGCCACCCAGTTACTGACTTATGCCCGGGAAATGGCCGAGTCGATTCATACCAGCAGCGACACTTTACAATTTTTAGGCCCGCTACCGGCTAATATGGAAAGGCGCGGAGGCCGGTTTCGTTTTCAGCTACAAATAAACACCAATAGCCGCTCAATACTCAATAAACTGCTCGGAGAAATTGGCCTCAAATTGGAAAATCACCCCCTAAATCGGAAGGTTCGCTGGGCCATTGATGTTGACCCGCAAGACATGAGCTAGTGACGGACGAGCCTTCCCCCACTACAATAGCAAGCCGGCATCCCACCACCCATACAATAAGTTAAGCTAACAAAAGACCAACAGACCCTACATGTCCCAAGATTTCGCCAAGAAAAACCGCCCTGCAGCTCGCAAACCCGCAGCCCGTAAGCCAAACGGCCGGAAAAAGCCTGCACCAAAATCTCAAGCTCCTGCCTGGGTATGGCTGTTTACCGGCATGGTTTTGGGCGCATTTATCATGTTCTTGGTCTATCTATCAGGTCTTACCCCAGAAAATGTACAACCCGCAACAAACTACTCAAGCGAGAATGTAACAGAACAGGCCGAAGAAAATTCTATACCTAAGCCTTACTTTGGGTTTTATGAACTTCTAAAAGAAAACGAAATAAAGGTAAACAAGGCCACTCAAGAACACTACCAAGGTGAAGCTAAAGACCCTGTTGAATACACACTGCAAGTTGGATCATTCAAAAGTGCCCAACAAGCTGATCGTGTGAGAGCTGAGCTCTTGTTATTAAACCTTTCTGCGCGAGCCGAAACCGCCAAAAGACGCAATGGTGAAGTATGGCATAGAGTCTTAGTGGGCCCCTTCAGCAATCATTCGAAGATGCAAAAAGTACGCAGCACCTTAGTTTCAAACAATTTTGAGGCATTTCTATTTACGCGCAAAGTGAAACTTTGAGCTGAGTAGGAATGCCCCGCAGCCTTGAAAACATTCTACCCAACCCCAACCTAGACATTATTAACGCGGTCCCTTGCCTGCGAAATCAAATATTTTAAGGAAGCACAGTGGAACAATATAGAGGCACAACCATTCTCTCAGTGCGCCGCAACGGCAAAGTTGTTATTGGCGGTGACGGGCAGGTGTCCATGGGTAATACCGTAATGAAAGGCAATGCTCGCAAAGTGCGCCGACTCTACAACAACCAGGTTATAGCCGGGTTTGCCGGTGGCACCGCCGATGCATTCACCCTCTTCGAACGATTCGAAGCCAAATTAGAAGCACATAATGGGCAGTTAGTTCGCGCGGCTGTTGAGCTCGCCAAAGACTGGCGTACCGACCGCGCTCTTCGCAAGCTGGAAGCGCTGCTGGCCGTAGCGAATGAAGAAGCCTCATTAATAATAACCGGCAACGGTGATGTCATTCAGCCTGAAGATGATCTTATCGCTATTGGCTCTGGTGGCCCCTACGCCCAGTCGGCTGCCCGAGCACTTTTAGACAACACCGAATTAGACGCAGAAACCATTGTTAAAAAGGGCCTCGGCATTGCCGGCGACATCTGTGTTTACACCAACCACAATCACACCATTGAAGTGCTGGAATTTTGATTTATGTCTGACATGACTCCCCGCGAAATCGTTCACGAACTCGACCAACACATTATCGGCCAGGCCGATGCCAAACGAGCAGTGGCGATTGCTTTGCGCAATCGCTGGCGCCGCATGCAGCTGGCCGAAGACCTACGCAGCGAAATCACCCCTAAGAACATTTTGATGATTGGCCCGACCGGCGTAGGCAAAACAGAAATTGCACGCAGGCTCGCCAAGCTGGCAAATGCGCCCTTCATCAAAGTAGAGGCGACAAAATTCACCGAAGTTGGCTATGTTGGACGCGATGTTGAGTCTATTATTCGTGATCTTGTAGACATGTCCATCAAGATGGTGAGAGAGCGCGAAACTCAAAAAGTAAAACATCGCGCTCAGGACGCCGCCGAGGAACGTATTCTTGACGCGCTCCTTCCTCCGGCTAGAACAGAAGAACCTACAACGACTGATTCTGGTACCCGCCAAATTTTCCGCAAAAAGCTGCGTGAAGGTGAATTAGACGACAAAGACATTGAAATAGATATTTCTGCAAGCCCCGTAGGCGTAGAAATCATGGCGCCTCCCGGTATGGAAGACATGACCAGCCAGCTTCAAAATATGTTTTCTTCGATGTCTGCAGACAAGAAGAAGAAAAGCAAGATGAGCGTAAAGCAAGCCTTCAAACTCATTCAAGAAGAAGAAGCCGCCAAGCTCGTTAACAACGAAGATTTAAAAACCGCCGCAATAGAAGCCGCAGAGCAAAATGGCATAGTTTTCATTGATGAAATCGACAAAGTCGCTAAACGCAATGAAGGCAGCGGCGGCGGAGAAGTGTCTCGCGAGGGTGTGCAGCGCGACCTTTTGCCACTCATTGAAGGCTGCACGGTCAGCACGAAGCACGGCATGATCAAAACAGATCACATTCTGTTTATCACCTCAGGCGCCTTTCACGTATCGAAACCTTCAGACCTAATACCGGAATTGCAGGGTCGCCTCCCCATTCGTGTAGAACTGAGCGCGCTTAGCCCAGAAGATTTCCAGCGTATATTGGTTGAACCCAATGCCTCACTGACCTTACAGCACAAAGCCCTACTGCAAACGGAAGGTGTGGACATCGAGTTCACCGAAGAAGGTATTCGCCGTATAGCGGAAACCGCCTGGGAAGTGAACGAACGCACAGAGAACATTGGTGCGCGTCGCCTACACACCGTTTTAGAACGCTTGCTGGAGGATATTTCCTTCAGTGCTAGCGAAACACAGGACAAGCTTGTGATAGATGCTGACTTTGTTGACCAACATCTGGGTGAATTGGCCCAAAATGAAGATTTGAGTCGCTACATTCTGTAGCGCTCAACCCTAAGCGGACGCAACATAATGGTGCCCAGTAAAATCCAGCTCCACAAGCGCTCAAAATGTCTTGAATTACATTTTGGTGATCAGGCGTACACACTCAGCGCTGAATACTTGCGTGTACACTCACCCAGTGCCGAGGTGAAAGGTCACGGTCCCGGACAAGAAGTGCTCCAATCCGGCAAGCGAGATGTTGGCATTACGAACTTAGAAGGAGTGGGCAACTACGCGCTTCGACCCAGCTTCGATGACGGCCATGATTCAGGCATTTTCACCTGGGAATATCTCTATCGCCTAGCGAACAACCAAGAGGCCATGTGGGACGTTTATCTAGCAAAACTGCATGAAGCCCATCAAACCCGAGATCCTGGCACCCAGGGTGTACGATTAATGGATCCCTAGGGAAGCTAGCGGCGCCTTTCTTCAGTCGCGCAAAGTCACTGGCAATCCCCTAACCCGAACCGTACAATAACTCTCCCTAAACCAGCCGAGTAAGTCTCACCCAAACTCATGACAGAGAAAAAAACCACCCACTTCGGTTACGAAGAAGTTGCCGTTGACGAAAAGGCCGGCCGAGTTGCCGATGTGTTTCATTCTGTAGCCGCCAAATACGACCTCATGAACGATCTGATGTCTGCGGGCGTGCACCGCCTATGGAAACGTTTCACTATTGAGGTTTCCGGCGTAAGGGCCGGCGATAAAGTGCTCGATATTGCAGGGGGCACAGGCGACTTAAGCTTCAAATTCTCTCGTATTGTGGGTGAGAATGGACTGGTCGTGCTCGCCGACATAAATGAATCAATGCTTAAAGTGGGGCGCGACCGCCTGCTCGATCGAGGTGCTGCGGGCAATGTTGTCGTGTCACAGGCGGATGCTCAATTCTTGCCCTACGCCGATAACACTTTCGACTGTATTACGATTGCCTTTGGCTTGCGCAATGTCACCGATAAAGACCTTGCCCTGCGCTCTATGTTGCGAGTCTTAAAGCCGGGTGGGCGCTTATTGGTTCTTGAATTTTCTAAACCAAAAAGCAGCTTATTGGGGAAGGTTTACGACACCTACTCGTTCAAATTATTGCCTTTTATGGGCAAAGTGATCACTGATGACGCCGACAGCTATCGCTACCTCGCAGAATCCATTCGCATGCACCCCGACCAGCAAACACTTAAAAACATGATGGATGAGGCGGGGTTCGGCGAAACCAAATTCTACAATATGACTGGTGGTATTGTTGCTCTCCACAAAGGCATTAAGCCCTAGCATTCCTATGGATGACAACGCGCCAAACCAAAGTACATTAGATCCCACCTTGAGCACTGCGGCCCTCGCCGCACTAGAAAGTGCCATTAATGCCGCATTAAAATACGACCCTGGCACCCGCTCTGCACTCGCAAAGCTGGCGGGTCAAATTCTCGCCGTGGAATCTACACAGCCGCCGTTTACAATCTACCTGCAAGCTACAAAAACTGAAAACCAAAGCTTGCGTGTGTTTGCTGACCCAGACCAACAATGCTCTCCCACAACACATTTGAGCGGCCCCTTCTTAGCCATCGCAGCGCTGGCTTTAAAAGATTCCAGCACACTCGCCAACTCCGGCGTCACTGTAATGGGCAGCACAGCTTTGCTCAGCGATATGCAAACCCTATTAAAGCAAATGGATATAGATTGGGAAGACGCCTTAAATCAGTTAATGGGCGACCTACTCGGTCATAGCCTGGCAAATAGAATTCGTTCCCTCGCAGGGTGGGCACAACACCGAATACTGTCAGGCCAACGCTTGGTCAGCGAATATCTCACCGAAGAATTAAAATCTCTGCCAGCAAAACCCGAACTAGAATCGTTTTACCAAGAGGTGGATGAATTGAGAATGAGCGTAGACCGACTAGAGCAGCGTATCGCAAGGATAATCAAAACGTGAGCGAATTATGGCGCTTGCTGCAAATTTTCCGGATTATTATTCGCTATCGACTCGACACCTTATTAGAAAGCCAGAACAGACCCCTATTTCTTAGATGCATTCTATTTTTCGTAAAGTTCAAATCAGCACCCGAGATAAATCGCGGCGCCCGACTGCGTAAAGCCTGCGAAGACCTAGGCCCTATTTTTATAAAGTTTGGACAACTTTTATCAACTCGCCCCGATTTAATACCAGCCGATATTGTTAAAGAACTTGATCAGCTGCAGGACAATGTTCCCCCCTTTGCCAACGACACTTTTCGAGCTTTAGTTGAGTCCGCACTGGGCGCACCCGTTGAAGACATTTTTGCGACATTCAGTATCGAACCTCTCGCATCGGCTTCAGTGGCACAAGTTCATGCCGCCACCCTAAAGAGCGGGGAAGATGTGGTAGTGAAAATCATCCGCCCAGGCATAGAAAACATTATTGAACAAGACCTCGGTCTGCTGCAAATTATCGCCCGCCTAATCGCCCGCTTTAGCGCCGAGGGCAAACGTCTTCGCCCTGAAGAAGTCGTAGAAGATTATCGCCATACAATTTTTGACGAGCTGAATTTGCAGCGCGAGGCCGCAAATGCTTCTCAGCTTCGACGTAACTTTGCCACATCACCCCTGCTCTATGTGCCCGAGGTTTACTGGGACTATTGTCGCCGAGACATCATGGTCATGGAACGCATCTACGGTATTCCCGTCAGCAACATCGCTGAATTAGAAGCGCAAAATACCGACATGAAACTGCTCGCAGAACGCGGGGTCGAGATATTTTTCACGCAAGTTTTCGATCACAACTTTTTCCATGCCGACATGCATCCCGGCAATATTTTTGTGGCCAAAAATACACCGGAGCGCCCGCAGTACATCGCTGTAGATTTGGCTATAGTGGGCGTACTCACACGAGAAGACCAATATTATTTAGCTCGTAACTTACTGGCGATGTTCCGCCGTGACTATCGCCAAGTTGCCGAACTTCATGTGCAAAGCGGATGGGTGCCTAAAGGCACCCGCATCAATGAATTTGAGGCAGCCATTCGCAGTGTTTGCGAACCCATTTTTGAGAAACCACTGAAAGACATTTCATTTGGCCAGGTTTTGGTATCGCTTTTCCAGACCGCCAGACGTTTTGACATGGAAGTTCAGCCTCAATTGGTATTATTACAAAAAACCTTGCTGAACATCGAGGGCCTAGGCCGCCAACTCTACCCCGATCTCGATCTATGGGGCACGGCACATCCCTACCTTGAACGCTGGCTTGAAAACCGCTTCCATCCAAAAAGCCTATGGGGCGAACTCAAACGTCACGGCCCTGAATGGATGGAGAGCTTTCCTATGGTGCCGCACCTCATATTCAATGCACTTGACCGAATTCAGGGCATGAGTGACCTAGGCCCAGAACTACAGCAGACAAAACAACTGCTCGCCAAGCAGCAGCAGGCGAGTCGCCGGCACCGAAGTCGATTAATCATTGCTGGCCTAGCGCTCACTGGAGCCGCAGTCACAGCTTGGCCCGGCCTGACACAACAATTAAGCCAACTGCCGCCGCAGTCATTATTACTGGTCAGCATTGGGGCACTAGCGCTAATTTTGCGATAGAATAGCGCTAATTAAACGGCGAACAAATTAGAGCAACAAGCATGAGCCAAACTTTATCACAGCAAGCCATAGACGCGATTAAGTGGACTGCTGACGGCCTGGTGCCAGCCATAGCCCAAGACTATAAAAGCGGTCGTATTCTTATGATGGCCTGGATGAATGCCGAATCATTGGCTTTGAGCGCGGCTGAAAATCGCGCGGTTTACTGGTCTCGCTCTCGCAGTCAACTTTGGCGCAAAGGGGAGTCTTCCGGCCATATACAAAAGTTGCACGAGATCCGTTTGGATTGCGATGCTGACGTATTAGTTTTACAGGTGGAACAATTGGGTGGCATTGCCTGCCACACCGGCCGAGAGTCTTGTTTTTATCGCGAATTGAACGATGGCGAGTGGCAAACAGTAGACCCTGTGATAAAAGACCCTAGCGACATTTATTAACATTGGCCGATACGAGACAGCAAAATGAGTAACGTACTAACGCAACTAAATGCCATATTGGCCGAGCGCAGAGAAAGTGCAGACCCCGACTCGTCTTACGTTGCCAGCCTGCATGCAAAAGGCCTGAACAAGATTCTCGAGAAGGTGGGTGAGGAATGCACCGAGACCGTTATAGCCGCAAAAGACGCGGCTGTATCGGGGGACAATCAAGAGCTAATTTATGAAACGGCCGACCTTTGGTTCCATTCACTGGTTATGCTTTCGCATTTGGGCGAAAACGCTGACTCGGTACTTGATGAGCTAGCACGGCGTTTTAATCTTTCGGGTTTAGCGGAAAAAGCCGCACGCACCCCGAAATAAATACACACTTATTGGAGGAGATAGTCATGGGTTTAGGTGGAATTAGCATTTGGCAATTACTCATTGTATTGGCCATTGTAGTTATGTTGTTTGGCACTAAGCGTCTTCGCGGTTTAGGCGGTGATGTAGGAAGTGCAATTAAGGGTTTCAAAAAGGCGATGTCTGAAGACGACACTACTAAAGTAGAAGACAAAACAGACACCCTTGATCAACAAAATGTGATTAATGGCGAAGCAGAAAAAGTTGACCAAAAGAAAGACAGCTAAAACTTATGTTTGATATTGGTTTTTTCGAATTAGTACTTGTGGCGGTGGTTGGCTTGGTGGTAATTGGCCCTGAGCGCCTACCAGATACTGTGCGAACGGTTGCCCTGTGGATTGGCCGCCTCAAACGCAGCCTGCGTGAAACTCGTCAAGAATTGGAACAACAGATAGGGGCTGACGACATTCGTCGACAGCTTCACAATGAAGATGTGATGCGAAGCCTTCAAGCGACAAAAGATGAGTTTGAACGCACACTTCACAACCCTCTTGGTGATTTAGAGCACGACGCAGACAAGGAGGGAGAGCCTGGCATTCACACGCCTTCAAACTTTGCATCGAACGCCGCAGATGAACCAGCCACAGTAGAACCAGCCACACCGATTGAGCCTAAGCTCACTGCAGGCAAGACTGAATCATGAGTAATACAGATATTGAAAAGGCGAATGAGAGCACTGACGTTGAGCTGCCTTTGGTCGCTCACTTAGTTGAGCTGCGCAGCCGATTGTTGCGAGCGCTTGGCAGTATCGCCGTCGCCTTTTCCTGTTTGTTTTATTTCGCCAACGACATTTATGCCTATGTCGCGGCACCTCTGCAAAAGTTTCTACCCGAATCCAGTACAATGATTGCAACTGAGGTAGCTTCGCCCTTCCTCACTCCGTTTAAACTGACACTGTTTGTATCGGTATTACTCGCGGTTCCGTTTTTACTGTATCAGCTGTGGTCTTTCATCGCGCCAGGGCTTTATCGCAATGAGAAAGTAATCGCTATTCCACTGTTGATTTCCAGTGTTCTGTTATTTTACACAGGCATGGCTTTTGCGTACTACGTGGTATTTCCTCTGATTTTTGGATTCTTCACAAGCGTTGGCCCGGAAGGGGTAGCGGTGATGACAGATATTGGAAGCTATTTAGATTTTGTCTTGAAGCTGTTCTTTGCCTTTGGCGTGGCGTTTGAAATCCCGGTGGCAACTATTCTGTTAATTATTTCCGGCGTCATTTCAGCGGAAAATTTAGCGAAAAAACGACCTTATGTACTGGTGGTGTGTTTTGTTCTTGGCATGCTACTAACACCACCCGACGTAATCTCCCAGTCGCTCCTAGCGGTGCCCATGTGGATGTTATTCGAAGTGGGAATTTTCTTAGGCCGGATGATAAAACAGAAACGGGATTAATCGCAAAACCCTACAAGCTGGCCCACAGCAGCGAAGTCCGAAGGCCTTAAGCTCAGGCCAACTCGACCCACCCACCAGGCAAAATACGCTTTGAATAACTCATCCGCGGTGGGCTCTGCCTCTATACCCTAGCATTTGCTCTTCTAGGTTTATGCTAGGAAAATTAGAACCCAGCCAAATAAACTCATCACAATGGCTTCTTTAGCTCTTTCCCAAGCAAAAAATCCGTAAAAGTAGGCGAGAGGGGGAACAAAGAGCGTGGTTAATCCCCAGGTGAAATCTTCCTCAAATGACTCTTTTAACATAAGTAACCAGCTGCCAAACAATAAGATAACACCGAAGGTTAATAAGGTTGCTGAGGCGGGTTCCATAGCATTTCTCCGAAATTGATTTTTATTTTGATTGTGCAATTATGATAGGTAAAACTACCGCAGCTTTCTTGAAATCACAAGTAAGCAAGGCTAGACCTCCAACATAAAGGTCACAGGCCCATCATTTAGCAGGCTTACTTTCATGTCAGCCGCAAATATTCCTGTGGCTACATTACTGTGCTTGGCCCTTATTTGCATCTCGACATATTGGTAGAGTCTCTCGGCCTCCGCCGGAGAGGCTGCACTAGAGAAGCTCGGCCGCAGGCCTTTTTTTGTGTCGGCCGACAAAGTGAATTGGGAGACAAGTAATACGCCGCCTACGATATCTTGAACACTGGCATTCATTCGCCCGATATCGTCGGCAAATATCCGATAAGCGAGCAATTTAGCAATAAGCTTGTCGGCCCCCGCTTCGTTGTCTCCTTTGTCTATACCGAGAAATACCAGTAAACCGGGACCAATTTCTCCTACTCTCTCGTTATTCACCTCCACGCTTGCGTGGCTTACTCTTTGAATCAATGCTTTCATAATTTTTAATCAGGTTTTGACGACTTTATTACCGCTCAAATCGTTGTGACATATCCCGTGTCGCGCGAATCAACGCATCCACTATGCTAGGTTCAGAAGAAGAATGCCCCGCGTCTCGCACTATGTGAAGCTCAGAGTCAGCCCAGCGGCGATGAAGGCTGTGCGCATTATCAATGGCACAGACCATATCGTAGCGACCGTGCACGATAATGCCAGGAATACCTTCCAACTTATCTGCGTTTAGGAGAATTTGGTTTTCCTCTATAAAACCACCATTAACGAAGTAATGCGCCTCGATACGCGATAGAGAAACGGCTTTGTGAGGATCTGCAAAAGACTCTATTACTTTTGCACTAGGCCTTAAAGTAGCGCATCGGCCCTCCCAAAGTGACCAAGCCTTAGCGGCCGCCATTTTAGCCAACTCATTACTGCCCGTCAGTCGTTGATAATAGGCTGCCATCAGATCGCCACGCTCGCCATCTGGAATAGGGCGTAAAAAATCTTCCCAGTAATCAGGAAAGATGCGGCTAGCGCCGCTTTGATAGAGCCAGTCAAAGTCTTGTTGACGGCAAAGAAATACACCTCGCAACACTAAGCCCAACACACTCTCTGAATGAGTTTGCGCATAAATTAACGCAAGCGTAGACCCCCAAGAACCCCCAAATAATATCCACTGCTCCACATTCAGGGCTTCACGAATGCGCTCTAGGTCGGCAACCAGATGATCGGTGGTATTGTCCGTCAATTCAGCATGAGGGGTGGATCGACCCGCACCACGTTGATCAAAGACAATAATGCGGTATTTCTCCGGATCAAAAAAGCAGCGGTCGGCTTTACTACAG